>Ga0193726_1000403_pt1 | contig 47343 bp, 48 predicted proteins | sample H2c1metaG_FD_144928 | JGI IMG/M metagenome (GOLD analysis project Ga0193726, IMG submission 144928) | Soil microbial communities from a riparian zone of the East river system, Colorado, United States - H2c1 | ecosystem: Environmental > Terrestrial > Soil > Riparian zone | place: USA: East River... | reverse complement strand
CCGCAAGCAGCGTGCCGGCATCGCTATAACCCAGATAGGTTTTTCGCCTGGACGGTTCCTTCAACCCGCGCATCGCCGTCTCTATTATGCGGCATGAGCCGTAACCGCCGCGGGCGAACCACACCGCGTCGATGTTGTCGTCATTGGCGATATCGAGGAAGGCCCGCGCGCGAGTCTCGTCATCGCCCGCGAAATGCCCGTGCGACATGAAGCACTGCGGATGGAAGAAAATCTCCGCACGTCCGTCCGGATACAGCGATCCGGCCACCGCCCGCACCTTGTCGGCGACCTCCGGAGAAATGCGCGAAGCTGGCGCGACGACGGCGATCCTGCACATCTGGTTGCTCATCGCCTCGCCTGCGTTGCACTTCACCGGCGACACTTGTAGATTCCGCCGATGTTCTCCCCAAGAGATTACTTTTTTTGCGGCGTCGGCGGTAGTGGCATGACCCCGCTCGCCCTGATCGTCCAGGCCCGCGGCGGACGGGTTGAGGGTTCTGATCGCGCGCTCGATCAGGGACGCAATACCGAACGATTCGATTTTTTGCGCGCGCGGGGCATACTGCTGCATCCGCAGGATGGCAGCGGCATTCGCAGAACCGGCCAGATTCTGGTCACCTCGGCTGCCGTCGAGGAAACAATCCCCGACGTGCAAGCCGCGCGGCGCATCGGCGCCGCCGTTACCACGCGCGCAAAACTTCTCGCCGAACTCTTCAACGGCGCCGCCTTGAGCGTCGGCGTCGCCGGCACCAGCGGAAAGTCCACCACCGTCGGCATGATCGGCTGGATTCTGCATCGCGCCGGAAAAAGCCCGACCATCATGAACGGCGCCGATATGAAGAACTTCGTCGCGGCGGATTCACCGTTCGCGAGCGCGAGGATCGGCGACGGCAAGGCGTTCGTCAGCGAGGTGGACGAAAGCGACGGCTCGATTGCGTTCTTTGAGCCACGGGTCGCGGTCGTGAACAACATCTCGCTGGATCATAAATCGCTGGACGAACTGCGTAAGCTATTCCGAGGCTTCGTCGCCAAGGCTGAAACGGTGGTGCTGAATGTCGATAATGAGGAAACCGCAGCGCTTCTGCGCGACTTGAACCCCGGTCAAGCGGTGACCTACAGTCTTGCCAAGGCCGACGCCGATCTCGTGGCGTCGCGGCCGGTGCCTTCGCCGGCCGGGATCGCGTTTGCCGTGGCCGCGCGCGGAAGCAGCGACGCTGTCGAGGTTAACCTCAACGTTCCGGGGCGGCACAATGTCGCCAACGCGCTGGCCGCGCTCTGCGTTGCGAGGACGTGCGGCGTGACTCTCGCTGACGCCGCGGCCTATCTGGGCGAGTTCAGCGGCATCCGCCGGCGGCTGGAGGTCGTAGGCACCGCGAACGAGATCACGGTGATCGACGATTTTGCCCACAACCCCGACAAGATATCGGCCACGCTGGAAACCATGCACGCGTTTCCCGGACGCCTGCTGTTGATGTTTCAGCCCCATGGCTACGGCCCGATTCGCTTGATGAAGGACGCCTTGGTGGACTGCTTTGCGGATGGGCTGCGCGACGACGATGTTCTGGTCATGCCCGAGCCGGTATATTTCGGCGGCACCGTCGACCGCAGCATCGGCAGCCGTGAAATCGTCTCCGAGATCGCACGACGCGGCCGAAAAGCCCTTGCCTTTCCGGATCGTAGCGCTTGCGGCGACAGCCTGGTCAGGCTGGCCCGCCCGGGCGACCGCATCCTGGTCATGGGAGCCCGCGACGATTCGCTTTCGCTGTTCGCGCATGAACTGCTGCAGCGGCTTGCGTCGTGAGAATCACCGGTCCAGCCGCTTCCACATCACCGCGGTGTCGCAAAGGCGGCCATCCGGAAACAGCGCATAGTCCGGAATGATTCCGGATTGCGTCCAGCCGGCGCGCTTGTAGACGCGGTGGCCGTTCTCACCGGGCACGGTATCCAGCACGAGCAGCCAACGGCCGTTGCGCCACGCTTCGTCTTCGACGCGCGCCATCAATGCCGCGCCAATACCGCAGCCCCGCGCCGAGCGGTGCACCAGCATTTTCTTGACGTCGGCGCGATGCGGCTGGTTGGGCGGCGTATCCAACCCGAGTTGAACGGTACCGACGATCTTTCCGTCAAGTCGCGCCGCCAGCAGCACGGCGTCACCCGAAGCGACCGAGGCCGAGACTTTCCGGAAAAAGACAAACGCGTCGGCGTGAGAGAACGGCGACATGAAGCTGACGGAAGCACCGCCCTCGACACAATCGACCAGCACAGTGGCGAGCTGATCGAGCGCCGGGTCGGCAACCGGCGCGTTGAGAACGACGATTTCAGCCGCCGCGCTCACGCCAGATCGAGCTTCGACGCCACCGTTGCGTCGGCATTGAGCCGGTAAATGATCGGCGCGCCGGTGGCCAGCTCGCGCGCGAGAATTCCCTCCGGCGTGAGTTTCTCCAGCACCATGATCAGCGCACGCAATGAATTGCCGTGGGCTGCAACCAAGGTGCGCTCGCCGCGCAGCACGCAGGGCAATATCTCCTGGACGTAATAGGGAAGCGTGCGCGCCAGCGTGTCCTTCAGGCTTTCGCCGCCCGGCGGCGGCACGTCGTAGGAACGGCGCCAGACATGCACCTGCTCCTCGCCCCACTTCTTGCGGGCGTCGTCCTTGTTGAGGCCGGACAGATCGCCGTAGTCGCGCTCATTGAGCGCCAGATGTTTTTTGGTTTGGAGACCGGTCTGGCCCATTTCGGCCAGCATCAGATCAAGTGTATGCTGGGCGCGCGTCAACACCGATGTGAAGGCGATGTCGAACGACAGTTTTTCTGCCTTCAATTTGCGCCCGGCTTCCTTCGCCTCGGCCACGCCCTGCTCGGTCAGGTCAGGGTCTTTCCAGCCGGTAAAAAGGTTTTTCAGATTCCAGTCGCTCTGGCCGTGACGCACGAGCACGAGAAGGCGATCGCTCATTCGGTGTGATTTCCGTTTTCTTTTTTCTAGAAGTCTTTCAAGCCCAGCACGTCGGCCATCGAATACAGCCCCGGCTTCTTGCCATGGGCCCACATCGCCGCCTTCAGCGCGCCGTGGGCGAAGATCATGCGATCCTCCGCGCGGTGCGACAGCTCGATGCGTTCATAAGGACCCGCGAAGATCACGCTGTGATCGCCGGCCACGGTGCCGCCGCGCAGCGACGCAAAGCCGATATCGCCCGTCTTGCGCGCGCCGGTAACGCCGTCGCGGCCCCGCGCCGAATGCTCGGCGAGCGCAACCTTGCGGCCTGCCGCCGCGGCTTCCCCTAACAGAAACGCCGTGCCCGAGGGCGCGTCGATCTTGGCCTTGTGGTGCATTTCCAGAATTTCGATATCGAAGCTGTCGTCGAGCGACTGCGCCACGCGCTTCACCAACGCCGCCAGCAGATTGACCCCGAGGCTCATATTGCCGGACTGCACGACGATGGCGCGCGACGTCACGCTCTTGATCACGGCATCGTCGGACGCCGAAAGACCGGTGGTTCCGATCACGTGCACGAGGCCGCGCTCGGCGGCGATGGCGACATTGGCGATGGTGGCACCCGGCACGGTGAAATCCAGGATGCCGTCGGCGTCCTTCGACAGCGTCCACAGGTCGGCCGACAGTTTTATGCCATTTTCCGGCAACCCGGCGAGAGACCCCGCGTCCTTGCCCAGCAGCTCGGAGCCCGGCGCTTCCAGCGCACCGGTGACCACAGCGCCCGGCGTATCCGCGATGGCGCGCGTCAGCGCACGGCCCATCCGGCCGCCGGCACCGGCAACGATCAAGCGCATATCCGCCATTTTCAGGCCCTCAACGACAGCTTGCGGTATAGCCGGGGCTGCCCGTCACGGCAACCGACGCGCCCGCCCTCGTGCCCCGGACGCAGCGCAGCTCATTTGTCGTACCCGCGAATGCGGGTATCCAGTAAACACCGCCGGTCGTGTGACTCTCAGGCTGCCCGGGTACTGGGTCGCCCGGTCAAGCCGGGCGATGACAGTGGTGCATGTTGCGCGCTCGCGCACATCACATGATTTCAAACAGCCAAGTTTCCGCATTCTCGCGGCGCAGATGCGTCCGAGGTTTGCCAATCCCTCGCGAACCGCGCGAGGGGGTGGAGCGGCGGGAGGCGCCAGGGTGCTTGCGAGGCACCCCTGGAGGCGGGAGTAACGTACCCACCTCGCGCGGCAAGGCACCGCGCGCGCCCAAGGCTAGGCGCAGCGCCTCCCGGCGCTCCACCGGCCACCAGGCCGTCGACCGTTCCGGGGCGCCCCGGTCCGGCCAGCTTTCGCTCCATCCGCGGAAGGATCGCTTCTAGAAAGCGCCCCTCGTTGGACAGGACGCGCGCAGGATAAGAGAGGTTTGGGGAACGGGGATAGGTATACATTCACAAGTTCGTGAATGCCGATTTGCACGGACGCTCGTGCTCCGGACGCAGCGCAGCGCTCTTGCGGTGCGCTGCAGAGCCGGGGCCGTAACGAGCGCCGGCGTTTGGTGCGGTCCGGTTCTGCGAAGCAGCGCGAAGAGCGCTGCATCGCGCCTGGGACACGAGGGGCGAGAAGACCTTAAGGCTGTGCGCCGTCGTAGCCTTCGATGACCAGAATATCGGCCTCGGCATGGGGAGCACGTATTGCGACCAGCCGCGCATATTCCGGCGAGTTGTAACAGGCGAGCGCGGTTTCATAGTCCTTGAATTCCAGAACGATGTTGCGCGAACGGGCGGTGCCTTCCTTGGATTCGTGCTTGCCCCCGCGCACCAGAAACTTCGCGCCGTATTTCTTGAATACCGCGCCGTTCCCTTCGACGTATTCCTTGTAGCCGTCCGCGTTGTGAACATCGACGCGCGCAATCCAGTAACCCTTTGCCATCTGCGTTCTCCCTTTTGTTTTATTTAGCTGCCTGCGCGATCTCCGCCACGATGGCGTCCGCCGCCGCCTTCGGATCGGACGCTTCCGTGATCGGCCGACCGACCACCAGATAGTTCGCGCCGGCGGCAATGGCGCGGGCCGGGGTCATGATGCGCTTCTGATCGCCCACAGCGGCACCGGCAGGCCTGACGCCCGGCGTCACCAGGTTCATCTGATCACCCACGATCTTGCGTAAGGAGGCGGCCTCTTCCGGCGAGCAGACGAGGCCGTCGACCGCCAGCGCCAGTGCCTGCTTCGCGCGGGCTTCCACCAGATCGGAAACGCCGAGACGAAAGCCCGCGGCGTGAAGATCGCTGTCGTCGTAAGACGTCAGCACAGTGACGGCGAGAATCTTCAAATCCGACCCCGCGCGCGCTTCGACCGCGGCCTTCATGGTCTGCGGATAGGCGTGCACGGTCAGGAAGGTTGCGCCCAGGCCGGCGACGCTTTCGACGCCGCGCGCGACGGTGTTGCCGATATCGTGCAGTTTTAGATCGACGAAGACCTTTTTGCCCGCGCCAACGAGTTGCCGCACCAGCGGCAGTCCGCCGGCATAAGCAAGCTGATAGCCGACCTTGTAAAACGTCACGCTGTCGCCGAGCCGGGCGATCATCGTCTCCGCCGCGCCGACGGACGGCACGTCAAGCGCGACGATCAGGCGATCGCGGTCGGCGATTTTCGAGGACTGCATGTCACCTCACATCTTGCGCTGGGAGACGTCGATCAGCTGCCGGATCAGTGCATCCAGCGCCTCGATATCGTTCGGGTGCTTCAGCCTGTCCATATCATCATAAGCCTGATCCGCGAACGAGAGCGCCAGCTGGTCGGGGATAACGGTCGCATGGCACGCGGACAGGATCAGGCGCAGCGCCGCCAGACAACGGGTGCCGCCGAGCCGGCCGGCCGACGCCGCCGCGATCGCGAACGCGCGCTCGCGAAACACCTGGCCGCGCATCTCGTGGGCATCCTGCACGCGGCTCACCCAGTCGATGGCATTTTTGAGCAGCGGCGGCAGCGACGAATTATATTCCGGCGAGACGATCAGCACGCCGTGATGGATGCCGATCATGCGCTTGAGGTTGACGGCGTTCTTCGGCACGCCGGATTTGGTCTGCAGATCGCCGTCATAGATCGGCAGCGGAAAATCGCCGAGCGAAATCCGGGTCACTTCAACGCCGGCCCGGACCATTTCCTGCGCGGCGGCGGCCGCCAGTTTCGTATTGAGCGAACCGGTGCGAAGCGAGCCCGGGATAACGAGGATTTTCAACGCGGACATGATTTCAATCGCGTTCGGGAGAAGCCCAGCGCGCCGTGAGCTGCGCCGGACGATCAGCCCTTGCGATACACCCAGACGCGGGCCGGCGGAAGATTCATCCAGATCCGCTCGGAAGCTTCGGTGGAGACGCCCGGCAACGACCGCGGAATCGGCGGCGCAACCGAATAGGTGAACTGCACGAACGGCGATCCGGGGGAAAGTGCCGCGAAGGCGTCGCGGATCAGCTTCAGGCGGGTCAGCATCGGCTTGGTCACAAGCGGTAGCCCGGAGACGACCGCGGATGCGGGCGCCTTCAACACGTCCCACAACGAGTCCCGCAATGCGTAAGCGTCACCCTGCACCACCGTCGCTTGCGGATAGCGATCGCGCAGCAACGCGCAGAAACCGGGATTGTATTCGACGAGAACCAGCCGCTTCTGCTCGACACCGTGCGCGATCAGCGCGTTGGTGATCGCGCCGGTGCCGGGCCCAAGTTCGATGACAGGCCCGTCGGAATCGATGTCGACATATTGCGCCATGGTGCGAGCCAGCAGCCGGCCCGAGGGCATCACCGCGCCCATATGAAGCGGCTTCTCAATCCATGAACGGAGGAAACGAACCTCGTCGTCGAGACGGAGAGGTTTTTTCAACGCACGCGCAGAGGAGTGCAAAGGCATATCGTTACCAGCGGGACCGCAACTTCGCGGCAATGTCAGAAAGTAGTCACAAAGAGGTATAGGCAGCAGCCGAAACGGTCAAGCTGGACCGTCACTGTGTATTGGCGCGGGCACCGAAGAAGTCCTTGACCTTAGTGAAGAAACCCGCAGCTTCGGGTTGGGTTGCACCGGATGATAATTTTTCGAACTCGGCCAGCAGCTCCTGTTGCTTCTTGGTCAGATTCTGCGGGGTTTCGACCGCCACCTGGACATACATGTCGCCGGTCTGGCGCGAACGCAGCACCGGCATGCCCTTTGATGCAATGCGAAAACGCCGGCCGGACTGGGTTCCGGAGGGGATTTTCACCTTGGTCTTGCCCTTGTCGATGGTGGGCACCTCGAATTCGCCGCCAAGTGCTGCCGCCACCATCGAAATCGGCACCCGGCAGTGCAGGTCGGCGCCGTCGCGCTGGAAGAACTGGTGGGTCGCCAGCGACAGGAAAATATAGAGATCGCCGGGCGGTCCGCCGCGGACACCGGCTTCGCCTTCGCCGGCAAGCCGGATCCGGGTGCCGTCTTCCACCCCTTGCGGAATATTGACCGACAGGGTGCGATCGCGCGTCACGCGTCCGGAGCCCGAGCAGGAAGGGCACGGGTCTTCGATCATCTGGCCGCGGCCCTGGCAGCCGGGACAGGTCCGCTCCAGGGTGAAGAACCCCTGCGCCTGCCGCACCCGGCCGGCGCCGCCGCACATCGAACAGGTCTTCGGCTTGGTGCCGGCCTTGGCGCCGGTGCCCGAGCAGGATTCGCAGGTGACCGAGACCGGAATTTCGATCTGGGCGGTCTTGCCGAGGAAGGCTTCCTCCAGCGTGATTTCCATGTTGTAGCGCAGATCGGCGCCGCGCTCGCGCCCGCCACCGCGTCCGCGCTGCCCGGCCATGCCGAACAGATCCTCGAAAATATCGGAGAACGAGGAGGCGAAGCCGGCGCCAAATCCGGGACCGCCGCCACCGCCCTGCTCAAAGGCAGCGTGGCCGAAACGGTCGTAGGCGGCGCGCTTATCGCCGTCCTTCAGGACCTCGTAGGCTTCGTTGATTTCCTTGAAGCGAATTTCACTGGCGGCGTCGCCCGGATTCTTGTCCGGGTGCCATTTCATCGCCAGCTTGCGAAAGGCCGCCTTGAGCCTGGAATCGTCCGCGGTCCGCTCGACTTCAAGGGTTTCGTAGTAGCAGCGCTTGGTGGACATCCGTCAAATCCGCCCGCAGTTCGTCCTGATCCTAAAGAGAGGATGCAGCCCCCAGCTTAATGAAAAATGACCCCCATCCTCCGAGACGCGCTGCGCGCTCATCAGGATGAGGGTCATGGCAATCCTCGCCGTTTACGCCGATTTCTTGTTGTTCTTGTCGTCATCGACTTCGGTGAACTCCGCATCGACAACGTCGTCCTTGGCAGCGTCCTTGGCCGCATCGCTTTCGGCCTGCTGCTTGTACATCGCCTCGCCGAGCTTCATGGAAGCCTGCGCCAGCGTATTGGTCTTGGCCTTGATCGCCTCGGCATCCTCGCCCTTCAGCGCTTCCTTCAAATCGCTGACGGCGTCCTCGATGGCGCGGCGCTCGCTCTCCTCGACCTTGGAGCCGTGTTCGGCCAGCGCCTTCTCGGTCGTATGCACCAGCGAATCCGCGTGATTCTTCGCGTCCACCGCCTCGCGGCGCTTCTTGTCTTCCGCGGCGTTGGCTTCGGCGTCCTTGACCATCTTCTGGATGTCGGCTTCGGACAGACCACCCGAGGCCTGGATGCGGATCTGCTGCTCCTTGCCGGTTGCCTTATCTTTCGCCGAGACGTTGACGATGCCATTGGCGTCGATGTCGAACGTGACCTCGATCTGCGGCATGCCGCGCGGCGACGGCGGAATACCCATCAGGTCGAACTGGCCAAGAACCTTGTTGTCGGCCGCCATTTCGCGCTCGCCCTGGAAGACACGGATGGTGACGGCGTTCTGGTTGTCCTCGGCGGTCGAGAATACCTGGCTCTTCTTGGTCGGGATCGTGGTGTTGCGATCGATGATGCGGGTGAACACGCCGCCCAGCGTCTCGATGCCGAGCGACAGCGGGGTCACGTCGAGCAACAGCACGTCCTTGACGTCGCCCTGCAACACGCCGGCCTGAATCGCAGCACCGATGGCCACGACTTCGTCGGGGTTGACGCCCTTGTGCGGCTCCTTGCCGAACAACTGCTTCACCACTTCCTGGACCTTCGGCATGCGCGACATGCCGCCAACCAGCACCACTTCCCCGATTTCACCTGCGGTGAGGCCGGCATCCTTCAGCGCCTTGCGGCAAGGCTCGACCGTCTTCTGGATGAGATCGTCGACCAGCGCCTCGAATTTGGCGCGCGTCAGCTTCATCGTCAGATGCTTCGGGCCGGACTGATCGGCGGTAATGAACGGCAGGTTGATTTCGGTCTGCGTGGTCGAGGACAATTCGATCTTGGCTTTTTCGGCGGCCTCTTTCAGGCGCTGCAGAGCGAGCTTGTCGTTGCGCAGGTTGATGCCCTGCTCTTTCTGGAATTCATCGGCCAGATAGCTGACGAGGCGCATGTCGAAGTCTTCGCCGCCGAGGAAGGTGTCGCCGTTGGTCGATTTCACCTCGAACACGCCGTCGCCGATCTCGAGGATCGACACGTCGAAGGTGCCGCCGCCGAGGTCGTATACCGCGATGGTGCCGGCCTTCGCCTTGTCGAGACCGTAGGCGAGCGCCGCCGCGGTCGGCTCGTTGATGATGCGCAGCACTTCAAGGCCGGCGATCTTGCCGGCATCCTTGGTGGCCTGACGCTGGGCGTCGTTGAAATAGGCGGGAACGGTGATGACGGCCTGATCGACCTTCTGGCCCAAATGGGCTTCCGCGGTCTCCTTCATCTTTTGCAGAATGAAAGCCGAAACCTGGGAGGGGGAATAGGTCTTGCCGTCTGCCTCGACCCAGGCATCGCCGTTTCCGGCCTTCGAAATCTTGTAGGGGACAAGCTTCTTGTCCTTTTCGACCATCGGGTCGTCGTAGCGGCGGCCGATCAGGCGCTTGACCGCGAAAATGGTTCGCTCGGGATTGGTCACTGCCTGACGCTTGGCCGGCTGACCGACGAGGCGCTCGCCATCATCGCTGAATGCGACAATCGATGGCGTGGTCCGCATGCCCTCGGCGTTTTCGATGACTTTCGGCGTTTTGCCATCCATTACGGCGACGCACGAATTCGTGGTGCCGAGATCGATCCCAATGACCTTTCCCATGGTCCTCATACCCTTCTTTTTGCGGCAGGTTGGCTGGGCCCTGACGGCGCACCAATCCAAACCCCCAAATATCAAATGCTCGCGCGATTGCGACGGTGAGCCTCATATAGGAGGGGGGGTGGGGCCTGCAAGGACCGAACGCAACGTTGGTCCACGAAAACGCCGGCCTTTGAAAGATAATGTCCCCCTCAAACGGCCTGCGATCGGCCGGCCGGTAACGTCAAGAAAACCCGCCCCCGCCGGCCGCAAAAAATGGCCCCCAGAACGGAATCGTGGCTTGATCTATTGCAGGAATGGGGAAACCGTTGGTGTGTGGGGCTGAAACCGACCTCACCGGCGCAATGGCCGCAGCGGCCGATCATTGAACCGCCTCAATGCAAACCCAGTAGAATTTCATGAAACACATTGGACAGCTGATCGCATTTGCTTTCTTTTCGGCCGCCTTGAGCCCGGCCTTCGCCGCCGATCCGGTCTATCCGCCGGGCCTTCGGATCGGGATCGTGCCGATCGAGGGACTTGTGGTTTCGAAGACCTTCCCCGGTTTCGAAACGGAGGACCATAGCGTCAAGGTGCTGATCGCAGAACTCCCGCCCGCCGCCTATGGCGAGGTCGAGAATGCGTTCAAGACCAACTCTTTTCCGAGTGGCGCCAACGCCATCAAGCCGGAAAGCCTGCAGACCGCCGCGGGCGAGGGTTTTTACACCGTTGAAAGCGCAAAGGACGGCGCCGACACGGTGCGGCGTTTTTCAATGATCGTCGCTGGCGGCACGTTCTCCGGATATGTGGCGGCGCAGGTCCCGGAAAGCGCCACGAAAACCTATTCCGACGATGCCGTGCGCCAGATGTTTGCGTCGACCGTGGTGCGCAAGGAAGTTCCGGTTGAGGAGCAGTTAGGGCTGCTGCCGTTCAAGATCACCGAACTCAGTGCCTTCAAGAACGTCCGCACGCTGGCGCCGGGCGCCGCCATCCTTCTTGCCGACGGCGACGAGCAAACCGGAATCGAAGCGTCATCCTACATGGTGATCGGGACCATCGCGTCCGCCCCGACGCAGCCGGAAGACCGCGGCCGTTTTGCCCAGCAGGCCGCAGCGCAAATTCCCGGCTTGCGCGATGGACGCATCACGATGTCCGAACCGCTCCGCATCGATGGCTCGCCGGGATACGAAACCCGCGTTGAAGCCACCAGCGGCAAGGCGAACACACCGGTCACGGTGGTGCAATGGCTGCGATTCGGCAGTGCCAACCAGGCGCTGCGGATCATCGCGAGCACGCCGCGCGATGACTGGTCCAAGGCGTTTCCGCGTTTCCGCGCGGTCCGCGATGGAATCCAGCCGCGCTGACGCGCTCTGCGCATACAACCGGCTTTACGCTGCCGCGGTGACCTGATTTGCTGGCTGGGTCTTCAACGGGAGATCAACATGCTGGACCGAAGACATGTGCTTGCTGGCCTGGGCGCGATCGCAGCCGCGGGCTCTTTTCCAAAAGCTGTTCTTGCCGCCGCGCAGATCAAGGTTGACGATGCGTCGGCGCTGCTGGTGGTCGACGTGCAGAACTGCTTTCTGCCGGGCGGCAGTCTGGCCGTGAAGGACGGTGACCAGGTCATCGCCGTGATCAATCGGGTCGCCAAAGGTTTTTCAAATGTGGTGCTGACGCAGGACTGGCATACGGCTGGTCACGTCTCATTCGCGTCGAGCCACAGCGGCAAAAAGCCGTTCGAGACCGTCGACCTCAAATACGGCAAGCAGGTGCTGTGGCCGGATCACTGCGTGCAGGGAACCGATGGCGCCGCGCTTTCGAAGGATCTTTCGATTCCGCAGGCGGGACTCATCATTCGAAAGGGATTCCACAAGGATGTCGACAGCTATTCCGCCTTCACCGAGGCGGACGGCAAAACCACGACCGGACTGGCAAGCTATCTCAAGGCCCGCAAGCTGAAGCGCCTGTTCGTGGCCGGACTCGCGACCGATTTCTGTGTCGCATGGACCGCGCTCGATGCGCGCAAGGCCGGATTCGAGACCTATGTGGTGGAGGACGCTTGTCGCGGTATCGATACCCAAGGCTCGCTTGCCAAGGCCTGGGCCGACATGGCAAAGGCCGGCGTCAAGCGCATCCAGTCGGGCGATATCGCTTTTTAGGCCGGTTCGGGTTCGTCAGCTCTATCGCCGTCACGCGGGATGACGGGTCGTCAGAGGGATGCCCCGGCCCTACGCCTGTTTGGGGAGATTCACCTGCCATTAATCGGTGCGCCGGCCGTAGATGTCGATGCCCATGAAGGTTTCGCGGAGGCGATAATCCTTCATCAGGCCGACGAGTTCTGGATCCGCTTTCAACCAGTCACCCCAGTTTCCCGTGAAATTATCGACCAAAACGACGGTCGGCGGCGTTTTGTGAAAGTCTTCGATCAGCCACTGCCGCTCGCGGGCGGCATAGCGATCCATCATCGCGGCGGTGCTTTGTTCGACCGGCCCTTGCTTTCGCAGGTGAGCATAATAGTCGGCGACCAACAACATCTGCTGCCGTGACACCCACGTGCCGCCGAGCGAGCGCGTCAGCGGATGGCCGAGCCCGGCCTGGCCCGTGATGGCAAGAATTGTCGGATGCGGCCCAAGGCGCGCCACCGATGGCTCCAGCTCCCGTGCGTCGAAAGAATAGTTGAACCAGACTATCGATTTCACGAACAGCGCCACCAGCAGGACGGCGGCGCCGGCATCCATGATTCTATCCCGGCCGGCGCGATTTGCTACGGTGCCGATCGTCAAGCCGAGCGCCAGCAACGCAAAGACCGTCATCGGATAGGACTGATAGGCCCAACCCTTGCGCTGCAGGATGAAAATGACGGCAAAGGCGAACGATACGGCGAGAAGTACGACAACCGCCGGATCAAATCCCCTGCGGCGCATCGAGACGGCCGTCCCGATTACCGCGATCGCCCAGGGCAACATGACGGGATTGAGCAGCATCGCGCCAGCCGACAGTGAGAACGGAATATAGATGTCGCGCGCCATCGGACCGATGACGGTGAAGTAGTCCGGAAAGAACGCCAGGACGATGCCGACATAGGCCACGACAACGGCGGCTGCGATAAAGTTTTCCGGGACGATGAACAACCGCCATGACCTTGACCACAGGGCCAGGATGCTGAGCCAGCACAGCATCGCGATCGCAAAGTGCGGCTTGAAGGAAAGCGCCAGCCCCAGACCGAGCCCGGCCACCACGATCGCCCAGACTTGCGGATTTTCGCGCCTGACCCGCAATACGAGGACGGCAAGCGCGGGAAGAAGTTCCACGACGGCAATATGCTCGCGCTGTGCGAAGGCCTGCGCAGGCATGATGGTCAGGATCGCAAAGGCAAGCAGTGCGAAAGGCCAGCGTTGCGCTCGCTCGATCGCCGAAGAATTTTCCAGAATTCGAGCGGCGAGCCCAATCGAGACAGCAATCGCGGAAAACATCAGGCCATCGACGACGGACTCTGCGGGCAGACCGAGCCAACGCCCGATCAAAACGCCGGGAACGTATACCAACACCGCCATCGGTGGATTGGTCTCGATGATCTCCCGGTACAGAGCCTGACCGTCGAGGAGCCGCTCGGCCGCGATCAATAGCCAGCTCACATCCGTATTCGCGGCAACGACGTGACGTAATGCAATCGCGGCCATGAACAGACCGGCCAGGGCCAGCCAGGGCAAAAAGGCCGGCCTCTCGCCAAGCGCAACAACGTTGCGCGTCGGGCGAAGGCCTTCTTGCAGGTTCATGGTCATAGAGGGTCCGGCGAAAATCCTCCCCGACGCTAGAAGAGCATCGTTAACAAGCTCTTGCGAATGAAGCCGTCGAAGACCCGGCGTCAGGTACTGCTATTCAGCAGCCGTGACCTTTGCGCCGCCCTTGGAAACCGCGACGAGGGCCGGCCGCAACACGCGTTCGCCGATCATGTAGCCGGCCTGCACCACCTGCACCACGGTGCCCGCGGGCACCGATGCGTCAGGCACTTCGTACATCGCCTGCTGAAAATTCGGATCGAATTTTTCGCCCGAGGGATCGAATTTCTTGACGCCGTTCTTCTCCAGCGCGTTGAGCAGCGACCGCTCGGTCAGCTCGACGCCCTCGATCAACGCCTTGAGGCCGGGATCCGCCGCCGCCTTGGCTTCGACCGGGACGGCATCGAGCGCGCGCTGCAGATTGTCGGCGATGTCGAGCACGTCGCGCGCGAATCCGGAAATGCCGTAGGTCCGGGCGTCGGCGACTTCGCGCGACGTGCGCTTGCGCAGATTTTCCATTTCCGCCAGCGTGCGCAGCATCTTGTCGCGCGATTCCGCGGCTTCCTTGGCGAGCGCTTCCGCCGACCCTTCCTCGGGATCGTCGGGCATGATGTAAGGCTTGGAGACCACCGGCTCGGCGTCCTGCGCCGGCTTGGCCGGATTGTCATTCTGCCCGTTAGGATCGGCCATCACACTACCTTCTCGAAAATCGTCTCGGAACAATGGGGAGTTGCTGGGCGGGATATCGTGCTTTAGAGGCAGAAAATCAAGCATAACCAGCTCAAGGGTCGAAGATCACCCGCCCAGCATCTGGCTGACAATGCGGGCGGCGTAATCGACCATCGGGATTACCCGCGCATAGTTCAACCGGGTCGGCTCGATTATATCGAGAACGCCGACAATATGCCCCGCGCCATCGCTGTAGGGCGCGATGATGGTGGAGGAACCGGACAGCGAAAACAGCTTGTTTTCCGATCCGATGAAAATCCGCACGCCTTCGGCGCGTTCCGCGCGCCCTAACAGATCGATTACGCCGCGCTTGGTCTCGAGATCGTCGAACAACAGCCGCACCCGCTCAAGGTCTTCCAGCGCATGCAAATCCTCCAGCAGATTGGCATGGCCGCGCACGATCAACTGCCGGTCGTCGTTGTCGCCGCCGGACCAGCTTGCTATGCCAGCGGCGATAACTTTCTGGGTCAGCTGATCGAGCTCGGCGCGATTTTGCGTCAATGCGGTTTCAAGTTCGAGACGCGCTTCGGCCAGGGTGCGTCCGCGAATCCGCGCATTGAGGAAATTCGATGCTTCCGTCAGCGCCGACATCGGCACGCCCGGCGGCAGCGTCAGCACGCGATTCTCGACCTGGCCATCCTCGGCGACCAGCACCACCAGCGCCCGCTCCGGCTCCAGCCGCACGAACTCGATATGCTTCAGCCGCGAATTGGATTTCGCGGTCAGAACGACTGCCGCCGCGCGAGTCAATCCCGACAACCGCGTCAAGGCCTCGCCGAGCGCTGCTTCGATCGACTGCGCCTTGCCCACCGACGCGAGCTGGGTCTGTATCGACTGCCGCTCCGGCTCGGTGAGATCGCCGACCTGCATCAGCGCATCGACGAAAAACCGCAATCCCAACTCGGTCGGCAACCGCCCGGCCGAGGTATGCGGCGCGTAGATCAGGCCGAGTTGCTCAAGGTCCGACATCACATTGCGAACCGACGCCGGCGACAGCGGCACCGTGATCAGGCGCGAAATATTGCGCGAGCCGACGGGTTCGCCGGTCGCGAGATAACTCTCGACGATTTGACGAAAAATATCCCGCGAACGCTCGTTAAGCTGAGCAAGCCCTGCATTCGGCGCGATCAGGCCGATCGGATCGTGGTGGGCCACAAGATACTCCTGGGTAACCAGACCTCAATTTGTCCGTCTCGCGCCCCAGTTACAAGCAGGCATTAGGCCAACCGGCCTCGCTGGCCCTTGCCGGTGCCGCTTCCCACCCCTAAAAGCACCGCCAGATCGCCTTTTCCTGAATTATCGGAGGATTTCCCATGCGGCCAAGCCGCCGTGCGCCGGACGAACTGCGCGCCGTGTCGTTGGAACGCGGCGTGGTCAAATATGCCGAAGGCTCCTGCATGGTCAAATTCGGCGACACCCATGTGCTGGTGACGGCGACGCTGGAAGAGCGGCTGCCGCCGTGGCTCAAGGGTCAGGGCCGCGGCTGGGTCACGGCCGAATACGGCATGCTGCCCCGCGCCACCCTGGAACGCACCCGCCGCGAAGCCTCCGCCGGCAAGCAGAATGGCCGCACTGTCGAAATCCAGCGTCTGATCGGCCGCTCGCTGCGCGCGACCCTCGATCTCGAAGCGCTGGGTGAGCGCCAGATCACGGTGGATTGCGACGTGATCCAGGCCGATGGCGGCACGCGGACGGCGTCGATTACCGGTGCATGGGTGGCGCTGGCCGACTGCATTGGCTGGATGAAAACCCGCAATATGTTCAAGACCGGCGCCAGCAATGTGTTGCGCGACAACGTTGCGGCGATTTCCTGCGGCATCTACAACGGCACGCCGGTGCTCGACCTCGACTATGCCGAGGATTCCGAGGCCGATACCGACGCCAATTTCGTGATGACCGGCGACGGCCGCATTATCGAGGTTCAGGGTACGGCCGAAAAGACGCCGTTTTCGCAAGACGAGTTTCTGGCGCTGATGGCGCTGGCGAAAAAGGGCGTTGCGCGGCTGGTGGACCTGCAAAAAATGGCGGTGGCGTGAGTAGTCATTGTCGCGGCGTTTCGCGAACGACACGGCTGGCGTAGGATTACGCATGCATCGTCGAATCACCGGCAAGCTCGTGATCGCAACCCACAATCCCGGCAAGCTCGTCGAGATGCGCGAGCTGCTGGCGCCTTATGGCGTCGAGGCTGTATCAGCCGGCGAACTGGATCTTGGTGAACCCGAGGAGACCGGCGTTACGTTTCGCGCCAACGCGCAAATCAAGGCGGTTGCCGCGGCACAGGCCGCGAAGCTGCCGGCATTTGCCGACGATTCCGGATTGGTGGTCGATGCACTGGACGGCGCGCCGGGAATCTACTCGGCGCGCTGGGCCGGCGAAGGTAAGGATTTCATGGTCGCGATGGCGCGGATCGAACGCCTGCTGCAGGAGCGCGGTGCAACCACGCCTGAACAACGCAAGGCGCATTTCGTGTCCGCGCTATGCGTCGCATGGCCGGACGATCATCTCGAAGAGGTCGAGGCGCGCGTGGACGGCACGCTGGTATGGCCGCCGCGCGGCACCGCCGGATTCGGTTACGACCCGGCGTTTCTGCCGGATGGACATACGCGCACATTCGGCGAGATGACCAGCGTCGAGAAGCACGGCCTGCCGCCGCTCGGGCTTGGACTGTCGCATCGCGCCCGTGCGTTTGTGAAGCTGGCGGAGATTTGCCTTGACCAGCGCTGATCCCAACTCTCCCCCGCAAGCGGGGGAGAGAGAAAAGAGTGCCTTCGGCGTCTACGTGCACTGGCCGTTCTGCCTGTCGAAATGTCCGTATTGCGATTTCAACAGCCATGTCCGGCACGCGCCGATCGACGAGGAACGCTTTGCGCGCGCCTTCGCCCGCGAGATCGAGACCACGGCGGCGCGCGTTCCACATCGCGAGGTGTCGTCGATCTTTCTGGGCGGCGGCACACCGTCATTGATGCAGCCGCATACGGTCGGCGCCGTTCTCGACGCCATCGGCAAGCATTGGCATGTTGCGCCTGACGTCGAAGTCACGCTGGAGGCCAATCCCACCAGCGTCGAGGCGACGCGGTTTCGCGGCTATCGCGCGGCGGGCGTCAACCGGGTGTCGCTCGGTGTGCAGGCGCTGGACGATGCGTCGCTGAAAGCGCTGGGACGCCTGCATACCGCGCGCGAAGCGCTCGACGCGGTTGCGATCGCGCGTACCGCCTTTGATCGCTATTCCTTCGACCTGATTTACGCCCGTCCCGACCAGACGCCGCAGATGTGGGCCGATGAACTGAAGCTGGCGATCTCGGAAGCGGCGGAACATCTGTCGCTCTATCAGCTCACCATCGAAGAGGGCACGCCGTTCTTCGGCCTGCATGCCGCGGGCAAATTGAAGACGCCGGATGAATCAACCGCGCGCGCGCTCTATGACGTGACGCAGGAGGTTTGCTCGCAGCAGGGCTTGCCGTCCTACGAGATTTCCAATCACGCCCGCGTCGGCGCCGAGTGCAAACACAATCTGGTCTACTGGCGCGGCCAGGAATATGCCGGCGTTGGCCCCGGCGCGCATGGCCGCCTCGATATCGATGGCATCAGGCATGCGATCGCGACCGAAAAACGCCCGGAGGCGTGGCTGATGCGCGTCGAAGCAAGCGGCCACGGCGTCACCACAGATGATCTGTTGAACAGCGAGGAGCGCGCCGACGAATTCCTGCTGATGGGGCTGCGTCTCGCCGAAGGCATCGATCCGCAGCGTTATCGGGCGCTGGCAGGCCGCGCGCTCGATCCGGGCCGTATCGCCGTGCTGCGCGAGGAAGGCGCGATCACGGTCGATGCCAGCGGGCGGCTGCGCGTAACGCAGGCCGGATTTCCGGTGCTCGATGCCGTGGTGGCGGATCTCGCTGCTTGATCTAGGCGCCAAAACTTTTCGGCGAGCCGGCGACCGGCTGACTTCCGCCCGACCCTACTTTCATGACCGCCAGGCCGCGTTCGTTGGTGCCGTCGGCCCGGAATCGAAACAGCCCATCGATGCCGGCGAATCCGGATGGATTGGTGAGCACTTCGGGCGAAAACCGTTGGCCGCCCTGCGTTCTCGCCAACGCCGCGACCAGTGCAACCGCATCATAGGCCAGCGTTGCGGTGCGCACCGGCTCGGCGCCATATTTCGCGCGGTAGCGGCCTGAGAAACTGCGAAAGCCGGCAGGATCCGGCGCGGCATAGAGGCTGCCTTGCAGCGCCGGGCTCGCGAACACGCGCGGATTGTCCCAAAGCCCGGTGCCGAGCAGCTGGATATTTTTCAAATTCGCGCCTGCTGCCGTCAACGCGTCGGCTGTCGCCACCACGGAGTCACCATCGTCGGCGAGAAGAAGCGCGTCGGCCTGCCCGAGCGCCTGCGCCACGTTCCGGGCGGCACCCGCACGATCGGCGCCGTATTTTTCGAATGCGACGATGCGTCCGCCCCTGCGGCCCACCGCCTGCTTGAATGAGGCTTCCACGACATTGCCGTAAGCATTTTCGGGCAGCAACGCCGCGAAGGACCGCTTTCCCGTGCTGGCGGAATATTCGACGATGCGGTTGACGTCGGACTCCGGCAGGAAGCTCAGGAGATAGACGCCGCGGCCGGCCACGCTCGAATCGGTCGAAAAGGCGATCATCGAGACGCCCCGCGTCCGCGTCAGCTGCGCCGCCGCCGGAATCGACACCGCGAACAGGGGCCCGAGAATAATCTCCGCCCCTTCGTCCAGAGCCTGCTGGGCGCCCTGCTGCGCACCCTGGGGCGTGCCGGCATCGTCCTTGATCAGCAGCTGGATATTCGGATTTTGAAATTCCGCGAGCGCCATTTCGGCGGCGTTTTTCATGGACTGCGCTGCGACGCCGGCATTGCCGGACGCTGACAGCGGCAGGATCAATCCGACCTTGACCTGGCCGCTGCCGACCGCGAGCGGCTGTTGCTGCGGACCCGCCGGGCCGGGTTGCGAACTGAAAGGGTTCGAAAACGAGCTGAGGCTCTGCTGGACGCCCGAGCAGGCTCCAAGCAAGGGCGCGCCGAGGATCAGCCCAACCGCCGTCCGCCGGGTGGTTCCCGGGCGTCGAGATTTGGGATTGAATGGGCCCGCCATCTTGATCTTTTCCATTGACCGACCCCAGACCGGTCCGGACCTTCACCTGCCTCCGAACGATCTGGAGGGGGAGATTCAGGCATATTGTCGATGAATAGTTAACCAAAATAAAAGGTTTATGTTCATCCGAAGCCCGCGACCGTGCGGCATCGGCAGGATTCCTCGACCGAAGGAGTGAGGACGATTGTGGCGCAACCGCTTCGTCCCCTCTAGATTGACATTATGCGCGCAAAATCCGCTCCCACAAACATGTCCGACGGCCAAACACAGCCCGTAAACCGCGGCTTCGCCGTGGCCGGACATCTCATGACCGCGCCAAAAGCGGTTCCAGGGCTTCATTTGGTATCGACGCCGATCGGCAATCTCGGCGACATCACCCTGCGCGCACTGGAGACGCTGGCCGGCGTCGATATCATCGCCTGCGAAGATACCCGCATCACCCGCCGGCTGACCGAGCGCTACAGCATCTCCGCGCTGCTGAAGCCTTATCATGAACATAACGCGGCGGTGGCGCGGCCGAAAATCCTGGAGCGGCTGGCGCGAGGCGCATCCATCGCTCTGGTCTCGGACGCCGGAACGCCGCTGATTTCCGATCCCGGGTTCAAGCTGGTGCGCGACGTCTGCGCCGCGGGCCACCAAGTGATTGTTTTGCCGGGACCGTCTTCGGTGCTGGCGGCACTTGCCGTGGCCGCACTTCCCACCGACCGGTTTTTCTTCGAGGGCTTTCTGCCGTCCAGGGAGGCCGCGCGGCGCGCGCGGCTTGCGGAACTGGCGCGGATCGACGCGACGCTGGTGATGTTCGAATCCGGCAACCGCGTCCAGGATACCTTGCGCGATCTTGCCGACATCATGGGCGCGCGCGACGCCGCGATCTGTCGCGAATTGACCAAGCTGCATGAAGAGATCCGGCGCGCACCGTTGTCCGAACTGGCACGCTCAGCCGACGCGCTGGAGACGCGCGGCGAATTTGTCCTTGTGATTGGCCCGCCCGCGGCGGGTTCGCAGATCATGACCGAGCACGATCTTGACGAGTTGTTGCGATTGTCGCTGAAACGCGACAGCGTCAAGGACGCGGTCGCCCACGCTGTGGAAGTGTCCGGCCGGCCGCGCCGCGAAATCTACGCGCGTGCGCTCGCACTCGCCAAACAGGATCACGCAGAGGACGGCGATGGCGAAGACTGACAACGTCTCGCCCTCCGGGGCGGCCCCGAAAGTTGCCGCACCCGAACGCGTCGCGGCATTTCGGAGCGGCCTCTCCGCCGAGGCCCGTGCGGCGGCCTATCTGATGGCCAAGGGCTATCGTATCCTGGCCAAACGCTTTCGCACCCCATACGGCGAAATCGACATCGTGGCGCGGCGGCGAAACCTGCTGGCCTTCGTCGAGGTCAAGGCCCGCGCCAATCTTGATGACGCAGCCTATGCCGTGACGCCGCGCAATCAGCGACGCATCATCGACGCCGCCCAGGCCTGGCTGATGACCCATCCCGAACACGCCGATTTCGATCTGCGCTTCGATGCCGTGCTGATTGCGCCTCGGCATTTGCCGCGCCATCTGTTAGCCGCCTTCGACGCCAGCACCTGATTTGTCGCCTTCCCGCCTCAGCGAGCAACCCGGACATCCCGAATGAAATTGAATGTCGCCGTCCAGATGGACCCCATCGCGCGTATCAACATTCGCGGCGATTCAACCTTCGCTTTGCTGCTGGAGGCGCAAAAGCGCGGTCACCGGCTTTCCTATTACACGCCGGACAGACTCTCGTTGCGAGGGGAAGACCTCGTCGCGCCGGTTCATGCGCTCACTGTCCGCGACCAGGAGGGCGATCATTTTACGCTTCGAGAAGCGCACCGCGAGTCGCTTGCCGCATTCGATGTCGTGCTGCTGCGGCAGGACCCGCCATTCGATCTCGCCTACATCACATCGACGCATTTTCTGGAACGCATTCATCCGAAGACACTGGTTGTCAACAATCCCGCGAGCGTCCGCAACGCGCCGGAAAAAATATTCGTGATGGATTTTCCCGACCTGATGCCGCCGACGCTGATCTCGCGCGATCTCGACGAGATCAATTCATTCCGCGCCGAACACGGCGCGGTGGTGATGAAGCCGCTGCACGGCCATGGCGGCGCCGCGGTGTTTCGCATCCTGCCGCAGGACATGAATTTCGGATCGCTGTTCGACATGTTTTCGGTCACGTTCCGCGAGCCGTGGGTGATCCAGCGCTTCCTTCCCGAGGTCAAGCACGGCGACAAGCGCATCATCCTGGTCGACGGTGAGTTCGCCGGCGCGGTCAATCGCGTACCGGCCGCGGACGATCTGCGCTCCAACATGGTCCGCGGCGGCGCCGCGAAGGCGACCGATCTTACCCCGCGCGAACGTGAAATCTGCGCGCGACTCGCCCCCGCCTTGCGCGAGCGCGGGCTATTGTTCGTCGGCATCGACGTGATCGACGGCAACCTCACCGAAATCAACGTCACCTCCCCGACCGGCATCCGCGCCATCGCTCGGCTCGGCGGCCCGGATGTGGCGGCGAAAATCTGGGACGCGATCGAGAAGAAGCGCGAATAACGCGCGAGTTCAGCTTACGGTTGTTCCCTAAATGTTCTTGTTCCCACTGGGCGATTATATACTTTGAACCACAAATCCAACTGCTAGATTTGCGGTATCATTATGTGGTGAGTCGCGGCTCCGATCATTTCATCACGTCACGGGGTTATCGGATATCGAAATCAAAAGTCTACGCACGTTGATTTCACTATAGAAAATCGGCCCTTCCACACCACCCTCCCATGCATATTTGCAAATGGGGCGGGGTTCCGCTACAAGACTTCGACACGTCGAGGTTTTGCCATGCTGACTGCACCCCCGGGATACACAAACGCGCTGCTGCGCGATCTGGAAGAATGGCGCGAGCGCCGAGGCGTCGTCGTCGGCCAGATGAAGACGCTTGAGCGCGAACTCGGCGACATCAACAAGAAGATAGTCGCAGCAGAAGTCTTGCTGGGCCACAACGGCAACGAGAGTTCGAGCCCGGCAGCATCAATGCGCGAGGGTATTCAGCGACTGATGGCCGATGGCCGCGTGCGTAGACCGAAAGAGATTCGGCGCGACCTCCTGGCGACCGGCATAGACCCCAAGAAACTCACCAGTCACGCCGGGGCCTTCTACAATGCCCTCATGCGACTTACCGAGCATGACAATCTGAAAAAGACGCCTGACGGGCGATATTGGGACCCTGCTAAATCGGCAGGCCCGATCAGCTTGGAGGATATGCTGAAGTAATTCGGCGGGCACGTGGCCCGCCATCTGAACTACCGACTGCATCCGGGCCGCATCCCGGTGCAGTGGGCAGCGAAAGGGTTAGGGACCCCGAGTAGCAATCTTGCAGCGCGAACCCGGGGCGGTGCGGTAAGCCCCGTGGAAGGAGGTGGATGTTATGCAACCACCATAGAGTAGGCGTGGCGCGCTTTCGGTCTGATACACCGTTGGCGCGTCACGCCCATTCTATCTAAATCCTTGTAATAATGCAACGATTCCGTGCGCAAGCAATTTCAAGGGCTTACGGTGAAGCATCCACAGAGCAAGCAACCGCCTGATTCGTATCCGGCACCTGAGGCAGAACGCCGATTCCTGGGTGCGCTTAAGGCCGGGCTCAGCACTCCGCCCAAGCCACTTAAGGACAAGCCGAAGATACGCAAGAAGCCTACAAACAAGCCTGCAGGATAATGCACTAAGAAATCTTATTGAATTATATTTCCTAGCCTCCGCTCCGCAAGATGCGCCGCATCAGCCTGTCAAAATTGGGCTTAGTGAGATTGACGATACGTCAGACGCTTGCCGGCAGCGCCCTTAACGGCAAGGTCCGCACGTTCCCCATCGTTGACGCCAAGCGCAACGCGGTTCGAATAGCGGAAGTCGAATTCTGAAAGATAGCGATGTAGGTGCTTCTCAGCGCAGTGCTGGTAGACACCTTTAAAGCCGCGCTTGAAGATCGAATAGAAGCCTTCAACCGTGTTCGTGGTGATGGTGTTCGTTACCACAAGCGGCTTACCATCGGGGCGCAACTGGCCGGTAACTTCGTTCCAATAGCGAACGTATTCTTTTTCGCCGTGGTTGACTGCATCATGGCTATCGAAGCTGCGACCGACTTCCATGTAGTGCCGCGCTTCGTCGGTCATCAGGCCGCTTTCCTTAGCGATGTTTGCCTTGAGGATCGGCGCGATATCGGCAATCGAGGTGCTTTCAACGTGGAAGCTACGGGAAGAACCGCCGCGTTCAACGAGGGTCAGCACCACGTTCTTGTGGGCGAAACCGTTCTTGCCCTTGGGCTGGCCTTCAAGCCGTCCGATGAAAGTTTCGTCCACTTCCACAACCTTGCCAGCCCCACCCATCGGCTCAAGGCCGCCGACGCGCATGGCTTCCCGGATACGATGCGAGAGAAACCACGCCGTCTTGTAGGTAACGCCCAGCGCCCTATGAAGCTGATGCGAGGACATGCCCTTTTTTGATGACGCCATCAGGAAGAAGGCCTGAAGCCAGACGTTCAACTTGATATGGCTGCTTTCCATCACGCTCTTGGTGGTGACGCTGAAATCCTTGCGGCACCCCTTGGACTGGCAGCGGTAGACGCCCGGCTTCTTGGTGGCGAATGACGCGTTGATGGTGCCGCAGTGCGGGCAAACCCGCTCAGTGCCCCAGCGCAGGGCTTCCAGATACGTGCGGGCAGCTTCGACGCTCTGGAAGTGCGGGGCGTTAAACTGGGACTTCTTGGCGGGTGTTTTGGCGGCGGGCATGGGAGCAATCCGTTTCTGATGCTCCTATTCTACATATGGGCCGTGTGGTGTCAAGTATATATTCGCCTCCCACTGCCGCTTTCCGCTACCCTCGTGGCAGATGAGGGGGCGTTCATGGTCCAGCGCGTTTCCACCGTGGCCTTTGAGGGCATCGAGGCCCGTGCCGTCGACGTGCAGGTGCAGGTCGCACCCGGCCTGCCGGCGTTTGCCATTGTCGGGCTACCCGACAAGGCGGTGTCCGAGGCGCGCGAGCGGGTCCGCTCTGCGCTGATCGCCTCGGGACTGGCGCTGCCGGCGCGGCGAATCACGGTCAATCTGGCGCCTGCCGATCTGCCGAAAGAGGGCAGCCACTACGATCTGCCGATTGCGCTCGGCCTGATGGCCGCGATCGGCGCCATTCCGCCAGACGCGCTGACGGGGTTCACGGTGCTTGGCGAACTCGGCCTCGATGGATCGATCGCGCCGGTGGCGGGCGTGCTGCCGGCGGCGATCGGCGCCAATTCGCGCGACGAAGGTCTGATCTGTCCCGCCGCCTGCGGCGCGGAGGCGGCGTGGGCCAGCCCCGACATCCAGATCATCGCGGCGAATTCGCTGATCCAGATCGCCAATCACTTCAAGGGCACCCAGGTGCTGTCCCGGCCGCAGCCGAAAGTCCATGAACGTGAGGAAACGCTATTGGACCTACGCGACATCAAGGGGCAGGAAAGCGCCAAGCGCGCGCTCGAAATCGCCGCCGCCGGCGGACACCATCTATTGATGATCGGCTCGCCTGGTGCCGGCAAATCGATGCTGGCGGCGCGGCTGCCCTCGATCCTGCCGCCGCTGTCGCCGGCGGAATTGCTCGAAGTGTCGATGATCGCTTCGGTCGCGGGTGAGATCGAAGGCGGCGCGCTCACCGCGCGGCGGCCGTTCCGCAGCCCCCATCATTCCGCCAGCATGGCCGCGCTGACCGGCGGCGGGATGCGCGCGAAACCTGGCGAAATCTCGCTGGCGCATCAGGGCGTGCTGTTTCTCGATGAATTGCCGGAGTTCGATCCGCGGGTGCTGGATTCGCTGCGGCAACCGATGGAGAACGGCGAAGTCGCGGTATCCCGCGCCAACCATCGCGTCACCTATCCGGCGCGTTTCATGCTGGTCGCGGCGATGAACCCCTGCCGCTGCGGCCACGCCTATGAGCCCGGCTATTCCTGCAAGCGCGGACGCATCGACCGCTGCACCGCCGATTACCAGGCGCGCATTTCAGGCCCCTTGATGGACCGCATCGATCTGCGCATCGAAGTTCCGGCGGTGACCGCCGCCGACCTGATCCTGCCGCCGCCCAGCGAAGGCTCGGCCGAAGTCGCCGCACGCGTGGCGGCTGCGCGCGACATTCAACTGGCGCGCTATGCCGCGGCCGGATTGCCCAACGTCCGCACCAATGCGGAGGCGCCCGCGGCCGTGCTGGAGGCGGTCGCGCAGCCGGATGCGCACGGCCTCAAACTATTGCGCGACGCCGCCGAGACCATGCGGCTATCGGCGCGCGGATATCATCGCGTGTTGCGCGTCGCCCGCACCTTGGCCGATCTCGACGGCGCGGACAAAATCGGCCGCCTGCATCTGGCCGAAGCGCTGTCGTACCGGGCGCTGGCCGAGGATCTCCGGCGCGCCGCTTGAATTCCGCACATAACGTCCGCGCGTCAACCCGGCGGTAACGAGTTTTCTTTACACTCTGCCAACCATAAGCCCGGCGTCCGTGGGCCTGTGTTGAGCGAGTGCCGTGTCATGTTGCGTTTCAAGATTTTCGCCTCGGCGGTTCCACTGATCCTGGCCGGCGTATTCGCGCGCAGCGAACTTCTGCCCGGTGCGCGGCCCTGTATCGCGGTCGGCGACACCTCCGTCCAGATCGCGTCCGCGCCCTGGCATGCCGACCTTCACGTCGGCTTCACCGATGACCCAACCGCGGCCACCGTTCGGGTCCAGATCGTCGAAAACGCCGAGGCAGCGGATTTCGCCGTGGTCGATGACATCGATAGCGCGGAAGGCAATGCCTGCGAGGTCGGCGCGGCCATGCGATTTGTCGCCATCGCCGCGTATCCCTCGGCCTCCCAGCCCATTATCTATCTGTCGCAGGAAAGCGGCGCCGATTACCGGATCTTCGTGCGATCGAAAACATTCTCGGCGCGAGATGCCGCCGCCCTTATTGTCGGCGCGAGCGGCGGGCACGCCCGAATGGCCGCGGCCTCGCTCTGAATTCCGTCTTAACGCTTTATCAACCCTGTTCTCATCGGACAGGCCGACCTCCTCTGAGCGCAAGCACTTCGCAACGTCGCCGAAGCATCCTCAGCGCCCGGGCAGGCGATGCGCTTTTCAAACAACGTAAAATGCCGCTCGCGCGACGAAAACGTGACGCTGCAAGAAATTCTCGGGGTGGTTGGGTATGGGGCGGGTTTTCCGGATCAGAACGCGGCTACGCCGTTTCGCGCGCCGTCATCCCTGGGCAAGTCTTGCGATACGCTCGTTCCTGATCTTCTCCGCCGCCTTCGGCGGCGCCTATGGGTTCATCGCCGGAAGCCGGTCGGAGGGCTCCGGCTACGATCCGCACGTCTTCGCAATCGGCGCCAGTTTTCTTTTTGCGGTGGCATGCGTTGCGCTGGCGACCCTGAGCATCCGGTTGCGCTGGATGCGCAAGCGGCTTCGCAAGGTAGCCCTGCACAATGAAGCGCTGGCCGACCGCAATTGGGAGCTGAAGGAGGCCGAGGAGCGCGCTCGCAGCCTGTTCGAATCCCAGGGCGATCTGATCGTTCTGCGCGACGCCGGCGGCTGCATCACCTTCGTCAACGACGCCTACTGCGAGTTGACTCAGCAATCGCGCGCGGCGTTGATCGGCAGCCGTTTCACACCGCAGGTTCTGGAGCAAGGCGACACCACGCTTGAGCCGAACGGCACGCGGATTCACGATCAGAAGATCGCAACCGCGCTGGGATCGCGGTGGATCGCATGGCGCGAGGGCTTGATCCGCACCGAAGCGGGTCAGCCGGCGGAGATGCAGTGCGTCGGCCGCGACGTCACCGACCGCACCGAGACCGAGCGTGCGCTTGGCGAAGCCCGCGATCATGCCGACGCGGCCAACCGCGCCAAGTCGCGTTTCCTCGCGATGGCGTCCCACGAAATTCGCACCCCGCTCAACGGCATTATCGGCATGAGCGGGCTGCTGCTCGACACCCCGATGACCCCCGAACAGATGACCTATGTCCGGGCCGTCAAAACGTCGGGCGATGCGCTGCTATCGCTGATCGAGGAGTTGCTGGATTATTCTAAGATCGAAGCCGGCAAGATCGACCTTGAACACCGGCCGTTCGCACTGGCCGGACTGATCGAGGATATCACCGAGCTGCTGGCGCCCCGCGCTCAGGCCAAGGCGATCGAGATCGCAGCCTATGTCGATGAGCGGCTTCCCGTGGAAGTGGTCGGAGATTCCGCGCGGCTGCGGCAGGTGCTGCTCAATCTCGCCGGCAATGCCATCAAGTTCACCCTGACCGGCGGCGTTGCGCTGATCGTGGAGCCCGGCGCCGAGCCGAACGAGATCAGCTTCCTGGTGCGCGATACCGGAATCGGTATCGCGCCGGAGGCGCAGCTAAGGATTTTCCGCGAATTCGAGCAGGCGGATGAGCGGACCGCGCGCAATTACGGCGGCACCGGATTGGGGCTCAGCATCAGCGAGCGCATCGTCAAACGGATGGGCGGACGCATCACGCTGGAAAGCCAACCGGACGCCGGCTCGACCTTCGAGGTTTCCATCCCGCTTGCGGCTGCCAGCAACGCCGGCGAGCACACCGCATTTACGGCACCGGATCTGACCGGCGAATCGGTCATGCTGGTTGCGCCTCAAACCATCGAGGCGTCGCTGGTCGCCCGTCGGCTGGAGCGCTGGGGCGGCCAGACCTGCACCGTTTCGGATGTTGCCGTGGCAAAGGCCTTGCTGCCGGAGCGCGCGTGGCACGCCATTCTGATCGACCGCGCCCTGGGCGCTGACAATGTCGCAATGCTGGGCGAGGTAGCACGCCGTCATGCGACGCGGCGGATCGTCATGTTCACGCCGGCCACACGGCACGAACTGCTGCTTCCTTCGTCGAGCGCCTTCACGGGTTATCTGGTCAAGCCGCTGCGCGCCGCGTCGCTGGCCGCCCGCCTGATGCTGCCGCCGGAAATTCTCGCGCCGGACATCGCCAGCGACGAGCTGCTCGATCATGAGCCACCCACTGAAGCTAAGCCACCCGAGGCATCGTCCCAGCGCCTCTCGATTCTGGTGGCGGAAGACAACGAGATCAACGCGCTGCTGATGCGTTCGCTGCTGGGCCGGCTCGGTCACCGCGCCGTCATTACGACCGACGGCGAAGAAGCGCTGGAATCCTGGCTGGCCGCCGAATCCGCGGGCGCACCCTACGATCTGGTGCTGATGGACATCCAGATGCCGAAACTCGATGGCATTGAGACCACCAAGCGAATCCGCACCCGCGAGGCAGGGCAGCGGGTCCGCCGCACGCCGATCCTTGCCCTGACCGCAAACACGCTGGTCGAGGACCGTTATGCCTGCTTCGAAGCCGGAATGGACGGCTTTCTAGTCAAGCCGCTCGACCGCGAGAAGCTGGCCGATGCTCTCGCAGGTTTGGTGGCGTCACGGCACATTGCTGCTTGATCCATCGGACCGTGCCGCGGCCAACTTCCGATAGGCCCTTGACGCTGTCGGCAATTGAAATCAGCATCCTGCCGGATGAATGCGCCGCTGCAACTCCCCGAACTTGTGACCGAGAACACCATGATCCCGTCGGGTGACGCCGGGATCGAGCTCTACGTGCGCAACAAGCGCCCCACCGACATGACGAATTTTCCTGCCGACAGGATACTGCTGTACGTGCATGGCGCGACTTATCCGTCGGAGACGGCATTCGATCTTCCGATCGAGGGCGCCTCGATGATGGAGTTGATCGCAGCACGCGGCTACGACGTTTATCTTGTCGATGTAAGAGGCTATGGCCGCTCGACGCGGCCGCCGGAAATGAGCGCGCCGCCGGAGGCGAACAAACCCGTCGTCTCGACCGACATGGCCGTGCGCGATTTTGGCGCGGCGGTCGATTACATTCTCAAGCGGCGCAGGGTCGATAAGATCAACCTGATGGGTTGGTCGTGGGGTACGGCGATCGCCGGCAAATATACCAGCGAGCATAACGACAAGGTCCATCGCCTCGTTCTATTTGCGCCGCTGTGGATTTTCCGCAAAGACGCGGTGATTGCGCCAGCGCCCGACGCCACGGGCAAAAATGCGCCACCGCTCGGTGCGTACCGGCTGGTATCGAAAGAAGTGGCAAGAGCGCGCTGGCTGGAAGGTGTTCCCGACGACAAGAGGGCCGGCCTTATTCCACCGGGCGTATTCGAAGCCTGGATCGAAGCGACCTGGGCGACCGACCCGGACGCGACAAAGCACAATCCGCCGATGCTGCGTGCACCGAACGGCGTCATTGCCGACGTCCTTGCCTGGTGGATGGCCGGCAAGTCGCACTACGATCCCGGCAAGATCACCGTGCCGACATTCCTGATCCATGCCGAGTGGGATTTCGATCTGCCGAGTTACCTGGCGCGGGAGTATTTCGCCGCATTGAAGAACGCGCCGTACAAGCGGCTGGTGGAAATCGGCGAGGGCACGCACACGGTGATGCTGGAGAAGAACCGCATGCAGTTCTTTCGAGAGATCATGGGTTTCCTCGACGAGCAAAACCCGCTGGCACTGCGGTAACCGTTCCACCGGACCCATGCCGAAGGCCGTCATCGTCCCGCATGTCACGCGTTCGCAACGACGGTGTCACATGGCTGTTGAGCGCCCATGATTTGTGGACTCTGGAGATCGCATTGATTCGCTTCGAATGCATGCGGTCGCGAGGGTGTCATGCACGGCGACGAACTGGCGCGATCGGCGCAACGCTTGAGGCAGATGTTGCGGCCGGAGACGGTCGGCGTTGCGGCTCAGACGGCGATGAGTTGGCTCAAGCCGCCGCTAACGGAAATTGCCAGGCCTTCCAGCGAATTTCCGACGCTTCCCGCCGCCCTGGGCCGCCTCGGCACGCTGGAGGTGCGGCTCGCGCAGGAAAAGCGCGATGTCAAGCGTGCGCAGAAGCTGCGCTATCGCGTGTTCTACAAGGACGGCACCGCCATTGCGGATGCCGCCACCTTGTTCGCGCGCCGCGACAAGGATGCGTTCGACAAGATTTGCGATCATCTGCTGGTGATCGATCATGCCGCCAAAGCATCGGTAAGCGGAAAGCAGCCGGTAGTCGGCACCTACCGTTTGCTGCGCCAGGACGTGGCGGTCAATCACGGCGGTTTCTACACCGAGAACGAGTTCGATATCGCCCGCATGATCGATCGGCACACCAACTTACGCTTCCTCGAACTTGGACGATCCTGCGTGCTGCCGGCCTACCGCAACAAGCGCACGGTCGAGTTGCTGTGGCATGGCATCTGGAGCTACGTCCGCCGCCATCGGCTGGACGTCATGATCGGCTGCGCCAGTTTTGAAGGAACCGATCCCGACCGGCTGGCATTGCCGCTGTCGTTTCTGCATCATTATGCGCGGGCTCCGGAGCCCTGGCGCGCCAGCGCGCATCCGTCGCGCCGCGTCGAGATGAACCGGATGACAAAAGAAGCCATCCATCCGAAGGCCGCGCTGCATGAGCTGCCGCCGCTGATCAAGGGCTACCTGCGGCTCGGGGCCACCATCGGCGACGGCGCGGTGATCGACCATCAGTTCGGCACCACGGATGTTCTGATCGTGATGCCGGTTTCGTCGATCAATACGCGTTACATCGAGCATTTCGGCGTCGATGCGTCGCGCCACGCAGCCTAGCCGCTTCCCGGCGTTATAGCCGCCGCAACGCCACCGTCTCCACCACGTGATCGGCGCCTTTTTTCAGGATCAGTGTCGCGCGTGGCCGGGTCGGCAGGATGTTGTCTTCGAGATTGGCGCGGTTGGTGCGCTCCCAGATCGCCAGCGCGGTCGCGGCGGCCTCGTCATCCGACAAAAGCGAGTAACGATGGAAATACGACTGAGGATCGAGGAAGGCCGTGTCGCGTAGCGTTAGGAAACGCGTGACGTACCACTCGCGCAGCACCGGCTCCTCGGCGTCGATGTAAACGGAAAAGTCGAAAAAGTCGGAAACCACCGGCACGGCCTTGCCATCGCGCGGAAGCCGGCCGGTTTGCAGTACGTTGACGCCTTCGACAATCAGGATGTCCGGCCTGTCGATCTCCACCCATTCGTTGGGAATGATATCGTAGGTCAGATGCGAATACGCCGGCGCGCGCACCGGCCGCCGCCCTGCCTTGATGTCGCTCAGGAACGACAGCAGCGTCGGCAGGTCGTAGCTTTCCGGAAAGCCCTTTTTCTGCATCAAACCCTGTCGCTCGAGCACCGCATTGGGGAATAGAAAGCCGTCGGTGGTGACGAGATCGACCTTCGGCCGCGGCGACCATCGCGCCAGCAACGCCTGCAGCACGCGCGCGGTGGTGGATTTGCCGACCGCCACCGATCCGGCCACGCCGATGATGTAGGGCATCTTGCGGTCTTCGATGCCGAGAAAGCGCCGCTGCGCGAAATAGAGCCGCTGCGTTGCGTCGACATAAATCGAAAGCAGCCTGGAAAGCGGAAGATAGATGTCTTCGACTTCCCTGAGATCAAGGCGATCATGCATCGAGCGAAGTGCTGCGATCTCGTTTGCCTGCAGCGTCATCGGCATATCGTCGCGCAACTTCGCCCATTGGGCGCGCGAGAACACCCGGTAGGGATTGTATTGTTGCTGCTCCAACCGCACGTCCATGAAAACGCCCCACCGCTCTCGTTCAGTCGCGCTTGCGCGCAGCCTTTTCGTCCAGTCCCGACATCGTCGTGCGTTGCGCCAGGGCTGCCTCGACATCCTCAAGCGTCACGCCGCGCGATTTCAACAGCACCAGCAGATGAAACAGCAGATCGGCGCTTTCGGCAATCAGATGATTGCGATCGTTCTCCACCGCGGCGATAACGGTTTCCACCGCCTCTTCGCCGAGCTTCTTGGCGCAATGCTCCGGCCCCTTGTCCAGCAGCTTGCGGGTATAGGACGCATCTCCCCCCGATGCCGCGCGGACATCGATGGTGGCGGCAAGGTCATGGATCGTAAAGCGGGCCATCAGGCGTTTTCTAGCATTTCCAGTCGAAGGAAGGCAGCGCAGAGTCCTGCCAGACTTTGGTCCAACAGACTATTGGTTTACGGATCGAGCCGCATCGGCAAGCCGGCGCGAACCATATGGTCCTTGGCCTGCCGAATGGTGAATTCGCCGAAGTGGAAGATGGAGGATGCAAGCACCGCGGTCGCGTGCCCCTTGCGGATGCCCTCGACCAGATGGTCGAGGTTGCCGACGCCGCCGGAGGCAATCACCGGTACCGGGACACTATTTGCCACCGCGCTGGTCAACGGGATGTCGAACCCCTGACGGGTGCCATCCTGGTCCATGGAAGTGAGCAGGATTTCACCGGCGCCGAGCGAAACGACCTCCTGCGCGTATTCAATGGCATCGATGCCGGTCGAGTTGCGGCCGCCATGGGTGAAGATTTCCCAGCGCTCGCCTCCGCCGCCGCGCTTCACGCGCTTGGCGTCGATCGCGACTACAATGCACTGCCCGCCGAATTTCTCAGCCGCCTCCTTGACGAACTCGCGGCGGCTGACGGCGGCGCTGTTGATCGAGATCTTGTCGGCGCCGGAGCGCAACAGCGTACGGATATCGTCGACGGTGCGGACGCCGCCGCCGACCGTCAGCGGCATGAAGCAGGCTTCCGCCGTGCGTCGCACGACGTCCAGCATCGTGCCGCGGTTTTCGTGGCTCGCCGTGATGTCGAGAAAGCAAAGTTCATCGGCGCCGGCGGCATCGTAGGCAATCGCGGCTTCCACCGGATCGCCGGCGTCGCGCAGATCGGTGAATCGAACGCCCTTGACGACGCGGCCGTCCTTCACATCGAGGCAGGGAATGACGCGAAACTTGAACATGAAATACCCCTAGGCCGCCGCCGCACGCGCGCTGCGGATCAGCGCCAGTGCCGCCGCCGGATCAAGTCGCCCGTCATAAAGCGCGCGGCCTGCGATGGCGCCGGCCAGTTTCTTCGCGCGCGGCGCCAGCAGCGCCTTCACGTCTTCGATCGAGGCGAAGCCGCCCGATGCAATCACGGGAATGGAGACGCGCTCAGACAGCTCAATCGTCGCATCGAGATTGAGGCCCTTCAGCAGGCCATCGCGTGCGATATCGGTGAAAATAATCGCGGCGACGCCGGCATCCTCGAAGCGTTGCGCGATCTCCAGGGCGGTGACTTGCGAGGTCTCGGCCCAACCCTCGACTGCGACCTTGCCGTCGCGCGCATCGAGACCGACCGCGACGCGGCCCGGAAATGCCTTCGCCGCTTGCTTAACCAATGCGGGATCGCGCACCGCGGCGGTGCCGATGATCACACGTGCAATGCCCTTGGCGAGCCAGGCTTCGACGGTTTTCAGATCGCGGATGCCACCGCCGAGCTGCACCGGCATGGTGACGGCCCTGAGCATGGCCTCAACGGCTAACGCATTCATCGGCTTGCCGGCAAAGGCGCCGTCGAGATCGACCACATGCAGATATTCGAAACCCTGCGCCGCGAACGCGTGCGCCTGTGCCGCGGGATCGAGGTTGAACACCGTCGCGCGCGCCATGTCGCCCTGCTCAAGGCGCACGCATTGACCGTTTTTCAGGTCGATGGCGGGAAACAGGATCACGGCTTCCACTTCAGGAAATTCGAAATCAAAGCCAGTCCGAAACGCTGGCTCTTCTCCGGGTGAAACTGGGTTCCGATCGCGGTGTCCCTGCCGACGATAGCCGTGACCGGGCCGCCGTAATCGGCGCGCGCCAGCACGTCGGCTTCGTTGGCCGCGTTCAGGTGATAGGAGTGCACGAAATAGGCGTGGCGGCCTTTCGGTCCCAGCGGCAGCCGCTCCAGCACCGGGTGCTCGCGGACCATGTCGAGAGTGTTCCATCCCATGTGCGGGATTTTCAGATTTTCCTCGCGCGGTGTAATTTTCTCGACGTCGCCGGCGATCCAGTTGAGTCCGTCCGTCGTGACGTGTTCCTTGCCGCGCGTCGCCATCAACTGCATGCCGACGCAGATGCCGAAGAACGGCCGCGCCTTGTCGCGCACGGCTTCGGTCATTGCCTCGACCATGCCGTCGAGCGAATCCAGGCCCTTGCGGCAATCCGCAAATGCGCCGACGCCGGGCAGCACCACGCGATCGGCGCGAAACACCGCCTCCGGATCGCGCGTCACCACGATCTTTTCCGGATTCTCCATGCTCCGTGCCGCCCGTTCGAACGCTTTCGCGGCGGAGTGCAGGTTGCCGGATCCATAGTCGACGATGGCAACGGTCACCTCGACCCTCCCGGCTGTGGAAACAAACCAACGATATCGCCATGCGAGGACGGCGGCCGCGAAAACGGCTGGCCGGGAACGTCCCGTGTCGGCGGCGGCGAGCCGCGATCGACCGCCGGCTGATCGGCGCCGAAACTGCGTTGGCTGGGCGTCCAGCGATCGAAGAACCGCCGTTCCGCGGTTTCCTGGTCGTCGGCAACCACGATATCGAGCTGCCGCCATTTGCGCCGCGACAAGGTCCAGCGCCACAGGCTGGCCGCCTCGAACCCCATCAACAGCGCGACCAGCAGCGTCACGGTGAAGTGCGTGCCGGCGCCGGTGGGAAGCCGAGCAAGCGCAATCGTTCCGGCGGTCGTGACGACGATATAGCCCAGCAGCGCCAGCCACAACCGATGCCACAGCAGCCACAGCGGCCCAAAAACAAAGGCCCAGAAATGAAATCCATCACGAACGAACACGAACCTGTCCGTCACGCTGTGCGCTTCCGTGCCATCGGTGACGGGCGCATGAACTGTGTAGACCGGCATATTCACTCCGTATCTGACCGTCATTGCGAGCCAACGGGTCGGCGCAAGCGCCGCCCGATGACAGGCTCAGCGAAGCAATCCAGAACCCCCCACCCTAACCCTCCCCCGCAAGCGGGGGAGGGTTAGGGTGGGGGGATTGCTTCGTCGCAAGTGCTCCTCGCAATGACGACTTCAATCAGCCGCCGAAATCAGCCGCCGAGCTGACCCTTTGTGGAAGGCACCTCGCCCGCCGCGCGCGGATCGATCGCGACGGCCGTGCGCAGCGCCCGCGCCAGACCCTTGAAGCAGGATTCGGCGATATGGTGGCTGTTCTCGCCATATAAGGTCTCGACGTGCAATGTCACGCCGGCGTTGATGGCGAACGCGTTGAACCATTCGCGCACCAGCTCGGTGTCGAAGGTGCCGACCTTGTCGCGCGGAAACTCGACCTTGAACACCAGCACCGGCCGTCCCGAAATGTCGATAACGACCCGCGACAGCGTCTCGTCCATCGGCATCAGGATGCCGGCATAGCGGGTGATCCCCGCCATGGTGCCAAGCGCCTGCTTCACCGCCTGGCCGAGCGCAATGCCGACGTCTTCGGTAGTGTGGTGATGATCGACATGGAGGTCGCCATCCGCCTTCACGGTGATGTCGATGCGCGAATGGCGGGCGAGCAGATCGAGCATGTGGTCGAAAAACCCGATGCCGGTCGCGACGTTGGACACGCCGGATCCATCGAGGTTTACAGTCACCTCGATGTCGGTTTCCTTGGTCTTGCGCTTGATCGTCGCCGTGCGCATCAAAACTGGTCTCCACCTGCCGAAAACGCGCCCTTTTAACAGGCGGATGCCGCCTTCGCTACTGCGGGATAACGCATTTGAGTCTGAACTTCGGCCTATGGTGACCGGAATCCGGGCCAATCGGCGCCAATTGCAACCCTGCGCGCCAATCCCTAAATCTGGTCGGGCACGAGGTTCTCCATGCAAGCATCACCATCTGAATCGCCGGTTTGGCACGGCACCACCATTTTGACCGTCCGCAAGGGCGGCAAGGTGGTCATCGGCGGCGACGGACAGGTCTCGATCGGCCAGACCGTCATCAAATCCAACGCCAAAAAGGTCCGCAAGCTCGGCAAAGGCGACGTCATCGGCGGTTTCGCCGGCGCCACCGCCGATGCCTTTACGCTGTTCGAGCGGCTGGAAAGCAAGCTTGAGCAATATCCGGGGCAATTGACCCGCGCCGCGGTCGAGCTCGCCAAGGACTGGCGCACCGACCGTTACTTAAGGCGGCTGGAGGCGATGATGATCGTCGCCGACAAGGATGTGTCGCTGGTGCTGACCGGCACCGGCGACGTGCTGGAGCCGGAAGCGGGCGTGATGGCGATCGGCTCCGGCGGCAATTATGCGCTGGCCGCGGCGCGGGCGCTGGTCGATTCCGACAAGGATGCCGAGGCCATCGTTCGCCGGGCGCTCGATATCGCCGCCGACATCTGCGTCTACACCAATCGCAATGTGACCATCGAGACGCTGAGCGCGTGACGCATGGCGCCATCTGGTTACGTCTTTCAGCCGATGACGGCAGCCGACCTTCCGCTGATCCGGCGCTGGCTCGAGACGCCGCATGTCTCGGAATGGTGGCACGATCCGGCTGAACAGTTCGAGCTTGTCAGCGGCGACCTCGATCATCCCGACATGGCGCAATATATCGTGGCTTCGGATCGACGGCCGTTCGCCTATTTGCAATGCTATAATTTGAGCGACTGGAATACCGGCTTTGGCCCGCAGCCGGCTGGCACGCGTGGGCTGGATCAATTCATCGGCGAGGCGGATATGCTGGACCGCGGCCACGGCTCCGCATTTATCCGCACTTTCACGGAGCGCCTGCTGGCGAAAGGCACCCCGCGCGTGGTAATCGATCCGGACCCGGCCAATGCACGTGCGATACGGGCCTATGAGAAGGCCGGATTCAGCAAAGACCGCATCGTCGATACACCCGATGGCCCCGCACTCCTGATGGTTCGCAGCGCATGACCACCGTCAATAGCGTCGATAGCGCGCCCAACGGTCTTTCGGTCCGGCAGGGATTGCTGATCGCGGCGGGCTTGATCGCGCTTCAGGCCTGCATTCTGTACGCGATGGGCCGCCTGCCGATCTGCGCTTGCGGCTATGTCAAATTCTGGCACGGAGTGGTGCTGAGCTCGGAGAACTCGCAGCACATCACCGACTGGTATACGTTCTCACATATCATCCACGGTTTCCTGTTTTATGGATTGACCTGGTTGTTGCTGCGGCGCGCCTCGTGGCCAAGCCGCCTGATCGTCGCAATGCTGATCGAAGGCAGCTGGGAGATCGTCGAGAATTCGCCCTGGATCATCGAACGCTATCGCGCCGGCACAGTTTCGCTGGATTACTATGGCGACAGCATCGTCAATTCGGTTTCCGATACGCTGTCCATGGTCGTGGGCTTTACGCTGGCGCGAAAGCTTCCGATTGCGTTGACCGTCGCGCTCGCGATTGCGTTTGAAGTTCTGGTTGGACTGCACATCCGCGACAATCTGACCCTGAACATTATCATGCTGATCCACCCGTTCGAGGCGATCCGGCATTGGCAGGCGGGCCCGCCGATCATCTAGGCGGCTTGTCACACCAGCAATCCCAACCTACCTAAGGTCCATGACTGACTTCTCCCCCCGCGAAATCGTTTCCGAACTCGACCGTTTCATTGTCGGCCAGTCCGATGCCAAGCGCGCGGTCTCCATCGCGCTGCGCAACCGCTGGCGACGGCTGCAGCTCACCGGCCTGTTGCGCGAAGAGGTGCTACCGAAAAATATCCTGATGATCGGACCGACCGGGGTCGGCAAGACCGAGATCGCACGGCGGCTGGCAAAACTTGCCGGCGCGCCCTTCATCAAGGTCGAGGCCACCAAATTCACCGAAGTCGGTTATGTCGGCCGCGACGTCGAGCAGATCATCCGCGATCTGGTGGAGGTCGCGATCGCGCAGACCCGCGAACGCAAGCGCAAGGATGTGCAGGCCCGCGCCCAGCTCGCCGCCGAGGACCGCGTGCTCGACGCCCTGGTGGGCGCGGGCTCGAGCGCCGCGACCCGCGATTCGTTTCGCCGCAAGCTGCGCGACGGCGAACTCAACGATAAGGAAATCGAGATCGAGACCCAGTCTTCGGGCGGTGCGCCGATGTTCGAAATTCCAGGAATGCCCGGCGCACAGATGGGCGCGATCTCGATCGGCGATATTTTCGGCAAGATGGGCGGACGAACCAAGACGCGCCGGCTGACCGTCGAGGATTCCCATGAGCTTCTTGTCAACGAAGAATCCGACAAGCTGCTCGACAGCGACCAGCTGGTGCAGGAATCGATCCATGCCGTCGAGAACAACGGCATCGTATTCCTCGATGAGATCGACAAGATTTGCGTACGCGACGGCCGCAGCGGCGGCGGCGACGTCTCGCGCGAGGGCGTGCAGCGCGATCTGCTGCCTCTGATCGAAGGCACCACGGTGTCGACCAAGCATGGCGCGGTGAAGACCGACCACATCCTGTTCATCGCATCGGGCGCGTTCCATATCGCAAAGCCGTCCGATCTGCTGCCGGAGTTGCAAGGCCGGCTGCCGATCCGCGTCGAACTGGCCGCGCTGACGCGGGACGACATGCGCCGCATCCTGACCGAGCCCGAAGCCTCGCTGATCAAGCAATATATCGCCTTGCTGCAGACCGAAGGCGTGACGCTGGATATCACCGACGGCGCGATCGACGCGCTCGCCGACGTAGCCGTCGCCGTTAATTCGACGGTGGAGAATATCGGCGCCCGGCGCTTGCAGACCGTGATGGAGCGCGTGCTCGACGAGATTTCATTCGCCGCACCGGATCGCAACGGCGAGACCATCCAGATCGACGCCGATTATGTGCAAAAGCACGTCGGCGATCTCGCCAAGAACGCAGATCTGAGCCGGTTTATCTTGTAGCCGGGACACGTCGCCCGAAAGCAGGTTGCGCCCATCTTAGCGGCCGTGTGATAGTTCGCGCGATTTCGCGGGTCAGGTTCTTCCAGGTGCCGAATGGGTTTGCTTGCGCGTCTCCGGGAGAATCCCTGGCGCCTCATGATTGCCGTGAACGCCGCCGTCATCGTCGGCGTCTTTTTCTATAAAATTGCCCGCGAACCCTATGTTCCCTACATTCACCTGCTGGTCGATTATCATTTCGGTTTTATCAAGCGCGCGTTGATCGGGGCGACGGTATCGCTATTCTTTGCGAAGATACCGGTCTGGCTGGTGTTTGCGCTCGGCGGCGCAGTATGGCTGGTTACGCTCGGCCTTTTCATTGTGCTGTTCCGGCGAACGTTCGGCCTCGATGACGAGCAGATGCCGCTTTTCGTCTTCATGATCGGCTCGCCGCTTTTCTTCAAGAATTTTATGCACACGCTGGGGCACTTCGACCTCTATGGCTGCGCGCTGGCGATCGTCTTGCTGCTGATACCCGCGCGTTCCACCGCTTACGTGGCCGCCGCAGCCGCCGCGTCGATGATCCTGATCCTGATCCACCACATTCATTTTCTGATGTATGTGCCGACCATCGCGATGATCGTGGTGCTTCGCCACTATCTGGTCCAGGGCGTCAGCCGGCAAAATGCGATCGCAGGCGTCGCGGCGATCGGGGGCATAAGCCTGCTGTTTATCGCCGCACAGTTTTATGGATCGATGCCGGTCCCGGAAGACGAATTCGTCGGCTATTTGCGCGGCCGCATGGCCGATCCGTCTCAAAGCTCGCTGCTGAGCTTCAGTTATATCTGGTATCAGCCGCTTTCCAAGGAAATCCAGGATACCTGGAATCGGATGCCTCCCAATCTTCTGGGCATTCCGGTGTTTGCGCTGCTGATCTGGCTGCACACACCGCTCTGGAGATATTTCGCAGATCTGATCCGGTCGCTTTCAGATCGCGACCATCGCCGCATCGTCATCGCTGGAATCGGCCTGATCAGTTTTGGCTACCTGATCATTTTTGCCACCGTGTTCGACTACTCGCGCTGGATTTCGAACTGGGCCGTTTGCATGTTCCTGATCCTGCATGCGGTGAAGACACTACCGGCCTCGCGGACTGCGCGGGCGATAGCGAATGACCAGCGCACTTCCGTTATGGGGTGGATCGTCACGCTGATCCCGCGCGTGGGAATCGTGCGGCCGTTCTGAACGCGTCAGTTTCTCGATCGCCGCACCCGCACGTAAAGCGCGCCCTCGCCGCCATGGCCGATATGCGCTTCCTCGAAGCCGACCACCAGCGCACGGAATTCCGGCAGGCTCAGCCACTCCGGCACCTGTCGGCGCAGCACGCCGCGCTCGGACTGCGGTCCCACCGTGCGGCCCTTGCCGGTGATGATGAGAACGAAGGTGAGGCCGTCGCTGTTCGCACGTTGCAGGAAAGACAACAGCGCGCGATGCGCCCGGGGTTGCGTCATGCCATGCAGGTCGAGCCGCGCGTCGATCTCTTTGCGGCCGCGCGACAGTTGCGAGCGTTCGCGGCGGCCTAGCGGCGCCAGCGGCGGCGCAGTTGGCTTATCCGGTCTTGCGGCTTTCGCAGGCCGCGCCGCCGGTTGCGATTTCGCCAGGCCTGCGGATTTTACGGCGACCGCCGGTTCCTCAACTGTTGCCGCGACCGATGCCTTTGGCGTGCGGGGCTTCTTTCGCAGCGGTTTGATCTGCTTCGCAACACTTTCCCACAGCGCACGCTCTTCTTCGCTCAGGGCACGCTTCCGCCGCGGCGCGATGATTGTTTCCAGAATTGGCGGTGACGGCGGACGTTTCATCGCGTGCGATAGCGACGGTGATAACGATGACGACGCGCGTGGTGGCTCTGTTTGATCACAGGCCGCGCCTCGGGAAGCGGCACGGGTTTCGCGATCGCTGCTGGCGCCGGGGCGGCTTGTGCGACTGCCGCTGGCGCCGTCTTGACGGCGTCTTTGGTCGCCGAAGCGTCCCTGGCGGGAACGACTGTTGAAGACGTCTCAGGTGGCTTTGGTTCGTCCTTCTGATCTTTCTGCGGAGCCTTTGGTGGAAACAGCTTTGCGATTTTTTCCGATGGCCGCGCGTCCGGCAGCGGCATCGCATGGCCTCTCGCCACCGGATCGAGGCTCTTCGGAACCAGGATCACAAAGCGCATGTTGTGCCGCAGCCGGCCCGACACCTTTCCGGCATCCGCACCAGCGCCGAAATAAATATCCGCCCGTGCCGGCCCGACAATCGCCGATCCCGTATCCTGCGCCACCATCAGGCGCCGGAACGGCGTCTTCGATTGCTCGGATTCGATCGGCAACTCGCCTTCGATGAAGAACGGCGTGCCATAGACATGCAGCGACTTGTCGACGGCAATCGAGCGGCCCGGTGTCAGCGGCACGCCCTGCGCGCCCACCGCTTCGTCCTTGTCGGACAGATTTACCTCGCGGAAGAACACGTAGGACCTGTTCTGCCGGCGCAGCTCCTTGGCGCCGTCCGGATTCTGATCCATCCACTCCCGAATCCGCTGCATCGACATCTGCTCTTTTGGGATGATGTTGCGATCGATCAGGATGCGGCCGACCGGCGTGTAGGGATAACCGTTATGCGCGTCGTAATTGATGCGCAGCGTCGAGCCGTCTTCGAGACGGACCCGCGCCGAACCCTGGATTTGCGTGAACAGCAAATCGGTCTGGTTCTTGAGCCAGCAGATTTCGAGACCGCGCCCGGCAATCGCGCCGTCTTCGATCTCGGCGCGATCGTAATAAGGCACCAGCTTGCGCCGGCCGATCTTTCGGAACACCTGCCCCTTGTTGGGCAGCCCGCTCGCGCTCTGCCTGACGCCGCGGACGAACAGATTCGACGGGCGGCGATATACCGGCACAGTGTAGACGTCGGTCTGCGTGCGCGAGCCCTCGATCACCGGTTCGTAATAGCCGGTGACAAAACCTTCGCCCTCGCCGAGGCGGGAGATTTGCAGGGGAAGAAAATGCGCCTCGAAAAAAGCGCGCGCCTTGGCGCCATCGGAAAGTTCGGCCGCCCGGGCCGCGCGGCACGGATCGCGCAGCGATATGCCCAGCGCTTTCGGTTCAGCGGGAAGTTGGTGCTGCGCCGCGATCGGCCTGCAGCTGGTGCGGAAGGCGTTGAACGCCTGCAGATGATCGTCTTCGTTCCAGCCGGCAATATCGCCCCAGGCAACCGGCGCATATTGGCTGCCGGTAATTTCAAGCGGCCAGACCAGCCTAGGATACGGCAGATGCGGACGCGCGGCAGACGCTGCGAACGGCAACAGCGACAGCGCGGCAGCGATCACGCAACGCGCCGCGGCGTATCGTCGCTTACCGCGCGTGTTAGTGAGTGCTTCCCGTGCCAACCAGCTTCCAGTTCGGATCGCGCGAGGAGATGTCGCGGGCAAATGTCCAAACATCGGTGATATCGGTGACCTTTTCCGGATTCCCATCGACGATAGAGCCGGCCTTGTCGCGGGTAACGGAGATCATCTGCGACACAAAGCGGACCGTCAGCTGCGCCGCGCGGTCGCGCGCTTCCGCATTCACGAGCTCAGCCTTATCGATCGAAACAAACCGCGTTTCGGTCTTTTGCTCGTGTTTTTCCCGATCCTTGATCACGGTGTCGAAGCTCTCATAGACCTCCGACGACAGCAGATCCTTCAGCGCGCGGCGATCGCCATTGGCGAAGGCCAGCACGATCATCTCATAGGCGCTGCGCGCGCCGCTGATGAAATGCTGCGGGTCGAATGACGAATCCTGCGCCGCGATGGCATCGAGCCCGAGCGCCAGCGGGGTGCCGGGCTCAGTGAGGCCCTTCCAGCGATCGGTTGGAGGCACGACGTCCGCGGTCGGCGCCAAGGGCGCCTGATCGATCACCGTACCCGGCATCGGCACGACATTATTGTCCTGGGCGCCGTGCACGACGTCGCGCGCGGCGCGATCATATGGTGGCCGCTCGCTTCCGGTGCGCTGTCCGAGAACATTGCGCAGGCGCAGGAAAATAAAGACCGCCAGCGCCAGGAAGATGATGGTGTAAATATCCACGTCGCATTCGCTTTCTGGTCGATGCCGGACTTGAAGCCCGGGCGGTAGAGCGTGCCCGATGACAATAGAGGTCACTGCACCAGTGGGCCTCCACCATGTAGGCACGAAACTTTGCCCAGCCAATGGCGCGTTTTGGCACGGAAGGCCGGGCCTAAAGGAAATACGGCCAATGCCGCATCAATAGGCGTTGATTTTGGAGGAATTGTAGCGCGTTTTCGCGATAAGAGGAAACCTGATCCTGCCTGGAAATCGCGCTTATTCAATAATTTAGGCGGCACGCCGCCTAAAACCGCAGCCCTCGCGCGGCCTACCCAGTCGCCTTTGCCGCCTATCTGTTCGGCTGTCATCCTTGTGGAAGACCGCCGGGCTATGATAGCCACTCGCCCCGACAAGATATTTCCGCCCCCTTCGAGCGAATTCGCTCGCAAAACCACGCGCACGCCGCTCGAAAACGCTCCAGGAGAGACCTTCATGACCAACGGCAACGGCACGCCTCCCGAAGCGGCCCCTCCTCCCCAGTTGAACGTGCTGGCGCAATATACCAAGGATCTCTCGTTCGAGAATCCGAACGCGCCGGCGTCGCTGGCGCCGCAACAGCAGCAGCCAGCGATCAATATCCAGATCAATGTCAGCGCCAATAACGTTTCCGAGAACGAATACGAAGTGACGCTCTCGGTCGAAGGCAAGGCTGAGAACGACGGCAAGGTGATGTTCAGCTTCGATCTCGCCTATGCCGGCGTGTTCCGCATCCTGAACGTCCCGAAGGAAAATCTGCACCCGCTGGTGATGATTGAATGTCCGCGGCTGTTGTTCCCGTTTGCCCGCGAGATCATTGCAACTTCGGTGCGCGACGGCGGGTTCCCGCCGCTGATGCTCGACCCGGTCGATTTTGTCGGGCTGTACCGGCAGAATATGGAGCGGCAGGCTGCCGCGCAGGCCGCGGCACCAGCCAAGCCGAGCTAACCACCCCGGCTTAAAAAAAGTCGTGCCAGATCGGCTTGTCGCCAAGCGTGGCGACGAAATCCCAGTGCGCCGCGCGATCAGCTTCGGTTACCCGGGGCGCAAGCGGTGACGGGCGCTGCCGCCGTGGTGTGTCGCCAATTTCGCCGCCCTGGGAGACCCGTATCTCCGACGCCAGGATCAGTTGTGACTGCCGGGCGCCGATCAGATCGATATAGACCTCGGCCAGAAGCTCCGCGTCGAGCAGCGCGCCATGCTTGGTGCGGCGGGAATTGTCGATCGCATAGCGCGAGCAGAGATCGTCGAGACGATTCGAGACGCCGGGATGCTTGCGCCGCGCCAGCAGCAGCGTATCGACCAGCCGGTCGCGCGCGATCAGCGGCCGCTTGATGCGGTCAAGCTCGGCGTTGATGAAGCCGATATCGAACGAGGCATTGTGAATCACCAGCGGCGCATCGGCGATGAATTCAAGAAAGTCCTCGACCACTTCGGCAAACAGCGGTTTGTCGAGCAGAAATTCGCGCGACAGACCGTGCACCGCGAACGCTTCCGCCGGCATCTCGCGTTCGGGATTAAGGTGGCGGTGAAAGGTCTGGCCGGTCGGCATGCGGTTGAAGATTTCGACACAGCCGATCTCAACCAGCCGATCGCCCCGCAATGGGTCGAGGCCGGTGGTTTCGGTATCGAGAATGATTTCGCGCATCGGTCGGCAGCCAGTGGAACCGGCGAATCAGGGTCGCCGTCGCGGCATTTTAACAGCCTGATCGAGAATGTCGCGGATGCGTGCGCGTACGGGGTCGAGCCCGTGCGATGTATCCACCACGAAATCCGCCCGTTTGCGTTTTTCGGCGTCGGGCAGCTGCCGCGCCAGGATGGCGTCTAGCGCCTCACGGGTCATGTTGCCGCGGGCCAGAATGCGCTCGTGCTGAATCTCCGGCGTTGTCGTGACCACCACCACCGCATCTACCCGCTTCTCGCCGCCGGTCTCATACAGCAACGGCACATCCACCACCGCAACCGGGGCGCCGGATTGCTCGGCATCATCAAGGAATTTCTGATGGTAGGCGCGCAGCATCGGGTGCACGACCTGCTCCAGCCGATTCATCGCAGCGGTGTCACCCACCACCCGCGCCGAAAGACGCGCGCGATCGACCTTGCCATCGACAGTAGTGCCCGGAAACGCCGCTTCGATCGCTGGCACGGCCTCGCCTTCATAGACCTTATGAACGGTGGCATCCGCGTCGTAGACCGGCACGCCCGCTTCCGCGAACAGTTTTGCGGTGGTCGATTTCCCCATTCCGATCGAGCCGGTCAGCCCGAGTACTATCATTCACAGCCTCTTGTCGGATCGCATTCGCAGCCATGAGAGGCTGTACTTGATTCAAAGAAATGAGGGGAGCAACTTCTATCAGTGCGAACCGGCGGCAAGAAAGCCGTATGCCAGTTCATGGGATTTGATCGCAGCGTAGTGAATAGCTATCATGCCGACGTACAGATGGGCTATGATTGCGAGTTGCTCTAGATTTCGTCTAGTGCCGAGATCGGCATTCACCGCCCCATGGCAGGCGCGTATTTGCTCCGCCACGCGCAGGAAAATTCATGGCGGGAGGACAACCGCCACGCCTCGAATGGCGATCAAGTAAACCTCGTAGCCGCGCTAGCATTGAAGCGGGGCAAGAGCGTGGAGATTTTACCGGCTGCTAGGGCCTGAACCGCATAAACTTGGAGCGGCCGGCGAACGTCCGCCTTGGTACCGATAACGGACTCAAGTCGGACATGGCTCCATGTCGGATAAGTGCCAACAGCACTCAGTCCTGTGTGGGCTCCCTAGCTGAGACGCTCGCGAAGGAACCGTACAACGCTCGCGTTGAAATCGCGGTGAAAAGCTGCCCTATCGAAGCCCGGCACGTCGTTGCAAACGTGCGATAATGCACTCGCCAGCTGCGGCGAGCAAGGCGGCAGGAATGCAAAGTGACCGGCCGGAACGGTGTGAACGTCCGGCTTGCCCGGCAGGCTGCTGGCGGTATGCGCGGAATTCTTTGGGTCCACGCCTCCGCCCCCCAATTCAGAACGCCAGACCAGCAGGGGGATTTGGATGTCCGCCAGGCCTTTCGGCGTGAAAGCATAGTTCACTGCGGTGTCAGCAAGTACGGCGACCCGGATTCTCGGCTCGTGCGGTGGGTTAGGTGGAATGTCGCTATTGCGAAACTGCTCGCAACCCCGCGATTTGTTCGACTCTGTACAGAGCGGCGCTATCCTGCGGAAATCCGGATTGCCTCCGACCAACACAAGTCCGGTATAGGCTCCGGCCGAGAACCCGAAGAAGCCGATTTTGGAGCTATCGAGCGACGCTTTGTCCTTCCAGTCACTCAGCATGAAATCGAGCAGGCGGATCAAATCCGCCGGACGTGACGCCAAGACAGACAGGCTGTCGCGCTGCGAGGAGTCGTTGGTGTTGTCACCTGGATGGTTGATGGCTGCGACGACAAAGCCGGCGTCAGCCAACGCCTCTGCAGTGTCATTATGCTGGCCGAACCATCCGCCCCGACCGTGGGAAAAAACCACCAGCGGCAGTTTCGCCCCAGTGACGGGACAATCTTTAACGCCCGTCAGTCCAACATCGACGGGCGCAATACTGCCGAGCGCTACATGCTTCGGCTCTCCCGCGCATGGATACCAGATAGCGCCCGCCAATCCAGGGCTGGAATTGAGAAGCTGGATACCGGCAGCCAGTGCCGGCGAGCCCAAACAACAAAATATGACAGCGTAGGCCCAACACGTCCGAGGTATCAAGGCAGCCCCCCAATCCAGCGAGGAACTAACCGACGAAAAGCGGCCGAACCGTGTCGAATAGTTCCTTCCTCAGCTCCCATAACGAGCTTAAATCCGATGTCCGCTT
>Ga0193726_1000402_pt1 | contig 47447 bp, 44 predicted proteins | sample H2c1metaG_FD_144928 | JGI IMG/M metagenome (GOLD analysis project Ga0193726, IMG submission 144928) | Soil microbial communities from a riparian zone of the East river system, Colorado, United States - H2c1 | ecosystem: Environmental > Terrestrial > Soil > Riparian zone | place: USA: East River... | reverse complement strand
CGTCCACGTTGTATTTTCGTGGCACGTGAAGCTCATACGTTACCCACACGCGCTCGCGCTGCTCGTGCTCCATAACTCGGCCAGAAATTGTTACTCCGGAAGGCGCGCTGGAACTGTTCAAATAAAGTTGATGAACTAATTTTTGCGCATCCGGACCAGACGCGTCCGTTTCAATTCGCACCAAAAATCGAACTTCATTTGTCGCGTCGGTGAAAATCCGAATATTTCCAGTTTCCGTTTCAAGGCGCAGACGCAACCCATCATGCGTCGTCAAAACTCCGCTCTTCATTGCGGAAGCGTTCGCAATTCGATGTGGAGCAGCAGCGGCAAACGCGTGCCCGGCCATAGGAGTCGCCCACAATGTCACTGGCGGAGTTGCTGGAGGAGCCGTCGCCACAGGAAACGGACTCTGCCGCGGAGTCTGCGCTTGCGGCGCGGTTCCCTGCGCAACAGTTCCACGAACAGTTGTCGGCCTAGCAACCGGTGTCGTTGGCGCGACCACGGGCCATGTGCCCGGCGTCGGCGTTTGTGGCTGTGGCGGCGTTGCCGGTTGCGGCGGTGTCGTTGATTGCGACGGCGCTGTCGACTGAGATTGCGACTGCGCCTGAGATTGTTGTGCAGGCGGTGCAGTCAGCTCCTGCGCAACTAATTGCGCGGAAGGAACGCACACGAATGCCACGGCGAAAATCACACCCAGCACAACCGTCCGCAATTGCATTCGCATCAACAAGCCCATCCGTCTCCTATGAAAATTTATTTCTCGCCTCGTGCTACTGCTGCGGACCCAAATTCCGAATGGCCGCCGCCGCTTGCAGGCGAATGTAGTTGTTTGAATCGTGTTCACTTAGATCGCGCAGGACTTGCGCGATGCGGGGATAAGCGGTGGCCTTTCCAGCTTCCACAGTAGCCTTCAATTCGTTTACGGCCTCGACGCGCACGCCGGGATTCGTGTCATTCTTCAGCGCGTCCAGCAAAGTGTCGCGCACCATGTCGTCCTGTTCAAACCCATGCAACGCTTCCAACGCACGCAAACGCACGCTACCGTTCGCATCATGAAGCGCTGTTGCACACAACACGCGCCGGATATCTACGTCGTCAGTTCGGCTGCGCAACACATCTACAGAATCCATGCGTACATCCGAATCAAATCGCTGGCCATTCATGATCACGAAACTAAGCACGCGCTTTACATCCGCATCGTCAGGACCGCCGCTTACAACCATCGGCTTCATCGTGCGAACATGCACTTCGACTGTTTGTGTTCCAGCCGTATCACCCGGTACCGAATAAATTCCCGAAATGTTCATGTTCTGCAATTCCTGATCGGAAATTCGCGGCGAAGCATAAACAGTTGACGTTGGAATCAGTCCCGCTTGCTGCGTGCCGTTCGCGACCGAAGGCATCACTCGCCCCACCGCCAAACCCATCAGCACGAAAAATGCCGCGCCCATCGCGGGATGCACAGCCATTTCCATGCGGCACCATGCAAAGCATCGCGCCACAAATCCCTGTGACTGCAAACCGAGCGCCGCGTGATCCCGTGAATCATCCAGTGCTTCCGCTAATTCTGTGCGGCACTGCACCAGCAATTCTCCCGCCAGATCTAGTTCGTCCGCGGTTTGCGGCATCGTCGCCAGCATTTGCTGCAACCGCAATTCCACCGCTAACATCGCCGCGCAATTCGCGCATTCACCAACATGCTGCTCAACTGCCGCGCGTTCTTCCGGCCTCGCCTCATCACAAGCGTAATAAATCAGCAATCGCTCGGCGCTCTCGCAATCAACAGAGAGACCCGGTGCATTCGCTTGCGAGGAAATCGCCAACTTGTCGTTCTCAACGGGCTTCACAGCAGCCCTCCCAATTGAAGACGCAATTTTCGCGTCGCGCGGAAAAGAGAATTCTTCACCGTCTCTTCCGTCGTTCCCAACATATCGCCAATCGCGCGCAACTTCAGCCCCTGAAAATGTTTCATTTCAAAAATAATTCGTTCGCGCGCGGAAAGTTGCCCCATCGCCGCGGAAATTTGAATTCCAATTTGTTTTCCAATTGCCGCGCGCTCCGGATCGGAACTGGCATTCATCTCACGCTGCTTTTCAAAAAAATCCTGCGGCACATCGCCGTCGTCCGCCGATTCCGGCGCTTGATCTTCCGGGCGGCTTTTCCGTCGGCGCAAGTGATCCAAACAAACATTTGTGACGATGCGATAGAGCCACGTGTAAAAGCTACACTCGAAGCGGAAGCGGTGAATATTTTTGTAGGCTTTCAGAAATGCTTCTTGATAAACGTCGCGCGCGTCTTCAGGACGGCGCGTTAAATTCAGCGCCAATCGCAAAACGTCGCGATCGTATCGATGAACTAATTCTTCAAATGCGTTTTGATTTCCTTCTTGCGCCCGTTCCACAAGCGTGCGGTCGTCCAGGCGGGCGCCCAGTTGAGCCGAACGGTCTGCGGTCCCGATTGTGATTCGGTCCCCCGGCAACGCGGTCGCAAATCCGAATAGAGGCATCCTGCATATTATAGACGTCACGAGATGCCAAATGTGAGCATGCGATTTGGGCAGTTTCGGCGAACGCCCGCCGAGCAGCGCTAACTAGTTATATTTCAGGGGTTTACGATGCATCGGGAGTTGGGTCGTTGGGTGCGCCAGCAACTTCCATGAGTGCAAAGAAGCTCAGTGCCGAATCGCCTTGCTTCAACACTCGAGCCCGCCGCAAAACCCCTATTTCATCCGGTACCTTGTCCCACCCGGCGTGCTCGACGATCAGTTTTCCGCGCGCCGCCATCAACCGCTCGGCAATATTTTGCTCTCCGATTCTTTCCAACAATTTCAAACACTGCCGCATATCGGCATACGGTGGATCCATAAAAATAAAATCCGCGTGCACCGCCCGTTCAGCCAACTGAGTCAGCCCGCGACGCGCATCCGTATTTGTAAGCTCTACTTCAGAAGCAGCGCCGCGCGCCATGGATATGTTCACATCAAGCGCCAGCAAATTCGCGCGAATCAGTCCCGCAGTCGCGCCGTGCTTCTCAATAAAAATAACTTTCCGCGCGCCACGACTCAGCGCTTCTATTCCCACCGCTCCAGTTCCTGCGTAGCAATCCACAAAAATCGAATCCGGCACCCCGTCGCCAAGAATATTAAATAGCGTCTCGCGCAAGCGATCGCTCGTCGGACGCAATTCCAAATCGCGAACCGGCTTTAATATTCGGCTACGAAATTTTCCCGCTACAATTCTCATTTATTTTTCGTCACCCTACATGTGCCAGTTGGTAGCGCCGCCGCCAAGTTACATCCAACTTCGACAATAATTTTTCCAGCGCGCCGGGATTCACTTTATCTTCCACTAATTCAAACGCATCTCGACGCGCCAATTCCAGAAACTCTTTATCGCGCAATGGATTTGCAACGCTGAATCCCATCACTCCATGTTGACGGGTGCCAAAAAACTCTCCGGGACCGCGTAACTTCAAATCCACTTCCGCAATTTCAAATCCATTGCACGTACGCACCATCGTTTCCAAACGTTCGCGTCCTTCACCCACCAAATTTTTCGGCGCAACCAATATGCACAATGATTTTTCACTGCCGCGTCCGATGCGTCCACGCAATTGATGAAGCTGCGCCAATCCAAATCTCTCCGCGTGTTCAATCACCATCACAGTAGCGTTCGGCACGTCCACCCCAACTTCGATCACGGTAGTCGAAACCAATATTTGTATATCGCCCGCGCGGAATTTCTCCATCACAGATTCTTTTTCGTCGCTCTTCATCCGCCCGTGAAGCAATCCAACCTTCAATTTGGGAAACACTTCTTTCGACAATCGCTCATATTCCGTGATCGCCGCTTTCAATTCGATCTTCGATTCTTCAATCACCGGATACACAACATAAGTCTGTCGCCCATTCTCAACTTCGCGCCGCACCGTATCCCAAACTCCCGGCAATCCGGAATCAGTTACCATTCGCGTTTCGATTGGCGTTCGCCCCGGCGGCATTTCGTCAATCACCGAAGTATCCAAATCCCCAAACAGAGTAAGCGCCAGCGTTCGCGGAATCGGCGTCGCCGTCATAACCAAAACATCCGGCATGCGCCCTTTATCTATAAGCTGCTTACGTTGCAAAACGCCGAAGCGGTGCTGCTCGTCAACAATCACCAGTCCTAATCGCTTAAAAACAACACCCTCTTCAATCACCGCATGTGTCCCAACTACGAGTTGCGCCTTCCCACTACGAATGTTTGCCAACACTTCACGTTTCGGGGCAGCTTTTAATCCGCTAACCAGCAATTCCACTCGATACCCGGCCTTCTGAAAGATTCTTCGTCCCGAAAGAAAATGCTGCACCGCCAGAATTTCCGTAGGCGCCATCAGCGAAACTTGGTAGCCATTTTCGATCGCAATCGTCGCCGCTTCGAGCGCTACAATTGTTTTTCCGCTACCTACATCGCCTTCCAGCAAACGATTCATGGGCGCAGGCTTTTCCAAATCGGCCGCAATTTCCGCCAACACACGTTTTTGCGCGCCGGTAGGCTTGAATGGAAGTATGCGTTTCACCGCTTCGCGAATCGCCGGCTCGCGCACGCGAAATGCGATGCCCGCAGTTTGTTGCATATTTCGCTTTCGCATCGCCAAACTTAATTCGTAGAAAAATAATTCCTCGAAAATCAAACGCATGTGTGCCGGCGAACGAAATGAATTCAGCTTCTCAATATTTTCCTCCTGCGGAGGAAAATGCACATACATCAATGCTTCACGACGATTCGGATATCCATGACGCTTCAAAATATCCGCGGGAATCCGGTCCGGAAAATCTGGCGGCAGCGCGCCAAGTGCCTGATGCACAATTCGCCGTAACATTCGCGAACTGATCGCACCCATCGCTTCGTAAATCGGAACAATTCTTCCGACTTCGGTGGAGTCACCCGGCCCCAGCGTTTCCACCTGTGGATTAATCATCTCCAGGCGCGCCGGACGGTTCGGATCGAAATCCACTTTTCCGTGCAGCACAAGTTGCTGCCCTTTTTTGTAGCGTCCTTCCATGAATCCGCCGTGAAAAAATCTACAATGCAACCGCCGCAAACTTTCATCTTGCACGATCAACATATAAACCGAGCGGCTCGACCGCGAATATCGAATCGCCTGACCTTCCAGAACTTCCACTCGCAGCGTATAAACATTTCCCGGCACAACATCGGCAATTTGCGAAAAGTGACTGCGATCCTCATATCGAAACGGAAGATAGCCAATCAGATCTTCCACGGAAATAATTCCGCGTTTCGCCAGCACCTCCGCGCGCGCCGGACCAACACCCTTCAGATATTTCACTTCGTCGCTTAGCTTCGGCATCGATGCATCATTTATATCACTCTCGCGCGCTACACCCGGCAAGCGATGGCGAAAACGCGCCGTGTGTCCCAGCAAATACTTGCGCCCCCGGAGCGCGTCTAGCTACATTGAATACTGCGCCACAGGACCGTCTTCACCAGCGCCGCGGAGGAAGTAGTGTCCGAATTTCCCAGCCCAATCGCCGCAGGCCCTCGATTCGAGCGACTCGGCGCGAAGGATTTGCGCGTCCTAATCGTGTGGATTTTATTGGGCGCGCTGGGCGTGTTCGTGGCATGGCGATATTTTTTCCAAGCGTTCCCCGAAGCGTCCATAAATTTCCAGGTCTCGCGTGACGAAGCTTTAAATCGCGCGAAAAGTTTTCTCACGCAACACGGCGCGTCGCTCGACGGCTACGAGTCCACGATTGTTTTTTCCGTCGACGACAAAACAAAGACTTATCTCGAACGCACCGTCGGACTTGAACAAGCCAATAAGTTGATGTCCAGCGAAGTAAATGCGTGGGACTGGGAAATTCGTTTTTTCCGTCCGCAGCAAAAAGAAGAATTTCGCGCGAACGTAGATCCGCAAGGCCGAATCGTCGGCTACGAGCACATCATTGAGGAAGCGCGCGCTGGCGCAAGTTTGGAGCGCGACGCTGCGCAGAAATTAGCCGAGCAATATTTGCGCGCGCAGTACGGCGACAATCTCGCTCAATATGATTTCCTTCCCGAAGAATCGAATCCCACCGAGCGCCCAAACCGCCGCGATTGGAGTTTCACCTGGCAGCGCCGCGGATTCCGAGCGCCGGACAATTCCGATGGAGCGCCCTATCGCCTGACCGTCTCCGTGCAGGGCGATCAAATTGGCGGTGCCACCGAATTTCTGAAAGTTCCGGAAGCGTGGCAGCGGGATTTTCAGCGCATGCGTTCGCGAAACGACCTGATCGAGAATATCGCAATTATTCCCTACATGATTCTGCTGAGCGCTGCCTTCTGGTTCATCTTTGAACTTTCGCGCATGGGCGCAATGCGCTGGTCAAGCCCTTTGTGGATTGGAATATTTTTCGCGCTGCTCTGGTTTTTCATGAGCATCAGCAACTGGCCAGAAATTCGCGCGGGCTACGACACCAATTCCTCCTATTCGGCATTCGCAATCGGACAAATTGCATACGCTGCGTTGCTCAGTGTTGTGCAAGCGCTACTGGTGACAATTGCCGTCGCGCCCGGTGAGCCGCTCTATCGAGTTTCGCAACCATCGCGCGTTCAGCTATTCAAAGCGTGGAAATTGCCCGGCCTTCGCTCGAAAGAATTTTTCACTGCGGGCTTGATCGGAGTTTCTCTTGCGGCTATTCACATCGGGTACGTTGTCGTATTTTACTTAGTCGGCAAGAAATTCGGAGTTTGGGCGCCGCAAGACGTTAATTTCGATAACTCAACCAGCTCCGTTTTCCCGTGGCTGGGTGCACTTGCCGTCGGAATGTACGCAGCCGCGAGCGAAGAATTTCTTTTCCGCTTATTCGCAATTCCCTTTTTTCATCGCGTAACAAAATCAAAAGTGATCGCCGTAATTCTTCCAGCATTTATGTGGAGCTTTCTGCACTCAAATTATCCGCAGGAACCGGCTTACATTCGCGGAATTGAAATTGGATTGATCGGCATCGTCGCCGGCTTAGTGATGCTGCGCTGGGGAATTCTCGCCACGCTCGTTTGGCATTACACAGTCGACGCTACGCTCGGCAGTTTGCTCCTCCTGCGTTCCGCGAGTCCGTACCTACGGATCTCCGGAGCGTTGGTTGCCGGTGCTGCATTCATTCCGCTGCTTTATTGCGGCGTGATGTACCTGAAGCGCGGAGGTTTTGAAATCCGCGAAGATTTATTGAACAGCGCGGAACCACTCCCTTCGCCCCAAGAACGCGAAGCGCCCACAACAGTTGAAAAAGTCGCTGACGCAATTGCTTCCGGATACCAGTCCATTCCGAGCCGCTACATTTGGACGCTAATTCTTTGCGGCATCGCTGGCGTCGGGCTTGTTGCGTCAACACATTCCCCGAAAGTCGGCGACTACGTTCACATATCGATGGACGCGAGGCAAGCCGCCGCGGCCGCCGATGACGTGATGCAGAAGCAGAACGTGAATCTCGCGAATTATCACCGCGCCACGATTTTTCTTTCGAATCTCGATTCGGAAACAACCGATTTCCTGGTGAGCAAAATCGGAGTCGAGAAGACGAATCAAGTTTATCAGCGGCAAATTCCTGAAGTATTTTGGCGAACACGATATTTCCGCGATTCCGACGCTGCCGAATACGTTGTGCTATTCCGCGCCTCTGGCGAATTCCATTCCTTCTGGCACACGCTGGATGAACGCACCGCTGGCGCGAAACTCAGCAAAGATGACGCGATGAAACTCGCGAAAGATTGGCTTCGCGCGAATAAACAAATCGATTTCACCGCATGGCGATTAGTGGACGCAAAATCTGAAAATCCGCCGAATCGCATAGATCACACTTTCGTCTGGGAACAAATCACCCCGCTCGCGGGCGGTCCGAAAGTTGAGGACGCAGCCTTCGCGCGCATGGAAATTCATGTGCGCGGCGACGAAGTTTCCACCTATCGCAACTACGCAAAACTTCCGGAAAAATGGGTGCGCGATGCGGAACACGAAACAGTTCTGAATCGCCTTCTGGGAATGTGGCCGTTTATTTTCCTGGCGGGCGCGGCAGCGTTCGTGCTCGTCGCGTACTTCCGCAATCTAAAGTCGCCTGCCGCTACTTCAATTCCCTGGCGGAAATTAATTTGGTGCGGAATTCTCGCATGCGTCGCGTTTATCGCTTCAGCGGCGTGCAACTGGCCGGCTACCTTAAACGCATACAAAACTGAAATTCCGTTCAACGCATTTGTCGCCACCATCTCGATTGGATGGCTGATCGTCGGCGGAATCGCGCTGACAGGCGTGACATTTCTTTTCGGTCTCGGCTGGTTTTTCTGGACGCGCGCCGAAAATGCCGACAAAATTCCGGGCTGGTTGAATAGATCACGGAATTATTATCGAGACGCGCTTGTGTTCACGCTCGCCGGCGGCGCAGCGTGGATCGGAATTCAACATCTTTTCTCCTTGCTGACGCAGAAACTGGCCGGCGCCAGCGCCGAAGCCGCGACATTTCCGGCATTCGATTCACTGGCTCCAGGCGCGCAGTCTGTGGCGGGCACACTGGTTGCCGCGTTCGCAATCACTGCAATTGTTTCCGCGCTGGGCGGATACGTGGCCATTTACGTACGGTCCAAAATGCTTCAAGCGTTCTTGCTAGTCGGCGCGGCGCTGGCAGATGTTGGTTCGCCAGAAAACGGTTCGGCGCTAATACTCGGCTTTGTGTTTACACTTCTCAAGCTCTACATCATTTGGTGGGTAATCCTGAAAATTGTCCGCCACAATTTGCTGGGATTCTTTTTGCTCGTCGCCGCACTTCCGCTGTTTAGCACCGGGACATCACTGATCGCTCAGCCGAATACCTATCTCCGAAACAACGGAGTAATCGTCCTCGGTGTCCTCGCTCTCGTACTTTTGTGGCCACTCGCGGCATGGCTGCGCGGAACCGCCGACGCAACGTCAGAGCCCATTTCTTCGTAACCGATTGACCTCCAAGACTTTGCAGGCTTCATGATGCGTGAAACTTCCCGATTATTTCCGGTGTCTAATAATGTATGGCGGGGCAGATCAGCCGCGAGAATCAGGGCGAGAAGAGTTCGTCTGCTCAGCGACGTCCTGACTGGAAAACTTCTCTGCTGGCGGTGCTGGCAGGAAATACCGCGTACTATTCACTTCATCCTTATTTGCCGCAAGCGCTGCAGCATAATTCCAAAATTGATTTGGGCCTTGGATTGGACTTCGCACTCTGCGTGATTGCGTATTTTCTTGCGCGGGCAATTTTCGATTGAACGAACTTTTCTACTTCGCAGCGAGCGCGTCGCGAAGCTTTACGTAAGTCACCGACAAATCCTCCGGCTCCATTCGCGTTTCAGAAACCGTGGTCATGAAATTCGCATCGCCAATCCAGCGCGGAAGAACGTGCAAGTGAATGTGTCCGGTCACTCCCGCCCCAGCGCAGCGGCCCAGATTCATTCCCAAATTAAATCCTTCCGGCTTGTAAACTCCAGCAAGTGCAATTTGTACGCGCTGCGCCATGAGCATCATTTCTTGAAGAGTCGCAGGATCGGCCAAACCTAAATCGCCAATGTGCGCATAAGGAACGACCATCACGTGACCGGTGGTGTAAGGAAATGCGTTGAGGAGCACGAAATTTAATTTACCGCGGAGAACGATTTGGGCTTTTTCATCACTCAGTTTTTGCAGTTCGCAGAAAACACAGCCGTCAGTTTTTCCGGCGCTTGCGATGTATTTGTATCGCCAGGGAGTCCACAGGAAGTCCATCGGAGAGAATTAGCTCTGTGCGGAATTTGTAGGCGTCGACGCAGCTTCGGCGTTTCCGCTATTCACGTAATCTTTTAATTCTTTGCTGGGCTTGAAAAACGGAATGCGCTTGGCGGGAACTTGAACTTGTTCGCCCGTTTTTGGATTGCGTCCGATCCGTCCACGGCGCGGGCGTGTGCGGAAACTTCCGAAGCCGCGAATTTCAAGTTTGTCGCCCTTCTGCAGAGCGCCGATAATGCTCTCGAAAATAGTTTCGACGGTGACTTCTGCCTCTTTGCGAGGCATCTGTGTGGCCTTGATCACTTCCTCAACGAGATCGGCCTTGGTCATGGTTGCGTCATTCATTGTGTAGCGCTCCGATTATAAAACGCGCGAAAAAATGTCTCCGGCTGGCCACGGTTCCCTGTCGCGGCCAATCCGCGCTTGTTTCCATATCATCAATTGACCCCGGAAGGAAACTTTTTCTGCATGACCCTGTCGAAATCTTCCGCGCATTCGCTTAAAGCGATTTCATCTTTGAGCGAATCGCGTCACCGATGGTCGCCGTAGGCGACGACTTCGCGGTGCTCACCTTGCGATATTCCTGAATATCGCGCTTTTCGGCCTGTTTTTGCGCACTGCGGAAGCTCAGGCCGATACGGTGCTTATCGATTTCGAGTTTAACAATCTTAAATTCGTATTCTTTGCCCACTTCCAAATGCGCGTCTGACTTCATGCCGCTGGGCTTGCCGGACTTGTCGTGTTCCGCGCCGCCGGATTTATTGTCGCCACCTTTGCGCTTACGATCTTCGATTTCCGAAATGTGGCAAAGACCTTCGATGCCTTCCGCAAGTTCAACGAACGCGCCAAACGCCGCGATGCGCGTAACTTTTCCTTTGATCAGATCATTCACTTTGTGCGCGCTAAACCAATTCGCCCAGATATCATTTACCTGTTTGATGCCCAGCGAGACGCGGCGGGTGGGCGCGTCAATTTTCAAAACTTTCGCGGTGATTTCCTCGCCCTTCTTCAAAGCTTCGCCAGGAGTTTTCACGCGGCCGGACCAGCTAATGTCACTCACGTGGACGAGGCCGTCGAATCCTTCTTCAATTTCAACGAACGCGCCGAACTCGGTAAGGTTGCGAATTTTCCCGGTGACAATTGTTCCGATGGGATATTTATTCGCAAGCTGCTGCCAGGGATCTTCCTGCGTTTGTTTCAGACCAAGAGAAATGCGGCGCTGGTCCGGCTTCACATCAAGCACAACGGCTTCGACTTCGTCGCCGGCTTTCACAATTTTGCTGGGATGCTTCAACTTCTTCGACCAGGTCATTTCGCTGATGTGCACGAGCCCCTCAACGCCCGGCGCGATTTCAATGAACGCACCGTAGTCAGTAACGCCGACGACTTTGCCTTTCACATGCGCGCCTACGGTGAATTGTTCCACCACACCGGCCCACGGATCGGGCATCAGTTGTTTACGGCCCAGCGAAACGCGGCCCTTTTCTTTATCAAAATGCAGAACCTGAACTTGAATTTCATCGCCCGGTTTCACCGCTTCGGACGGATGCTTCAGACGACCCCAGCTCAAATCCGTAATGTGAAGAAGTCCATCCACGCCGCCGAGATCGACGAACACACCGTAGTCGGTGACGTTCTTCACTTTTCCGGTCAGCACCTGACCTTCGGTCAGCGATTCCATCATCTGCTTGCGCTGCGCAACTTGTTCTTCTTCAAGAATTGCTCGCCGGCTGACGACGACATTGCCGCGTTTGCGATTCAACTTCAGCACGCGGCAGGAAATTTTCTGACCCTTCCATGAATCCAAATTCGCTTGCGGGCGAATATCTACCTGCGAAGCGGGAAGAAACGCACGGACGCCGATATCGACGACGAGTCCGCCCTTAATCAAATCGGTGACAGTACCTTCGATGGTTTCTTTGTTGCGGAATGCGGCTTCAATTTTTTTCCAGGTGGCGCGGCGCAAAGGTCGTTGATACGACAACAATGCATAGCCGTCTTTTTCTTCGCCAAGTTTTTCCACTTCGACGGTTTGTCCGGGCGAGAGCGGCGGAACTGTGAGTGCAACTTCCGCAAATTCCGATGCCGGAATCAGCCCTTCTTTTTTGCCGCCGATATCGACGACCACGCCGAGATCATTCAGCGTGACAACCTTGCCTTCCACAACTTCGTTTTCAACCTTCTTCTGTTTCGGCGGCTGAGGATTCTTTCCCTTGGCGGGCTTTTCTCCGGGCGTCGGATATTGCTCGATGAGTTGGCTCATCGCTTCGGCGGAAATTTCTCCATCGGGAATGTTGCCGAGATCGGGATTAACGTCGCCTTCGCTTTCCATGTCAACAATGGCTTCGGCGGTGGCGGGATCTGCCTTCGTTTCGGCGGCAAGACCTGAATCTGGCGCGGGAGTTTCGGGCGCTCCGACATTCGCCGCTGGCGGTGGCACAGATTCGGAACGTGAAGACGCCTCCTCCGGTTCCGGCGTGCGAGCGGGTGCGGCAGCTACCCCTTCAGTTGAGCCAGCGGAATGCGCGGCATCTGAGGTCGATTCGTCAGGACCAGAAGAATGCGAATCGGCTGAAGATTGCTCGGTAACATCTGACCGAGAAGGGTTGGTGGCGTTATCGAACTCGGGTGACATCTTGAGGCCTCCGAGGGGAGACTCTGCCCTGCTTAGCCGAGGTTGAACCTCGGGAATCCCGGGGACACGGCTGGGCAGGAAAGGGCTGCGGCTCGTGCGTCTTGCCGCATTGCACCTGATGATACGCGCGGGCGGGATGTTGTGTCAATGATTTGGAACGGAGCCGATAGTTGAGAACCGTCGGGGTGCGTGGTCACTCCGTCCGCTCTTCAAACTCACGCGCTGATTGCAACGGCCTCATTTCACGGGACTTAACTCAGAACCTACCACATTTGTGGTCAACTTTGACTAGAGAGCAAAGCTTTACGATTCCTGCCGGACCGAGATGCGGCTAAAGAGCTCGCGAAATGATTATTTTGCGGGATCAATCAGGGCGAAAGAATCTACGAATTTCTTGACGTCGGGAGATTCGGAAGATTCGTGCACGAACAAAGCGAAGACTCCGTAGAAATAGTGTTTGCCCAGATAGAGATTTCCGATGTGGCTCGTCTTCGCGCCGGGGACTTCGCAATTCACGCGGTAAGAGCCGCCAATAAAACCATTGATTGCGGGAGCGGCTGGCTGTTCGCTGAATAACTTACAGTTTGGAAAATGACCAAGGAAACCGTCGCGGTGAGCTTTGAAGTTGGCGTCGTCGACTATCTGATCCTGACTAAATTTTATGTAGAAAACGTTGTAACTCACCGAGTGATCGGTCGCCTGAATCGTGTGGGAATCGCCTTCCGGATCGTGATTGGCGGTGTCCGATGGATCGGAAGGCATGAGAACGGAAAAATTGCCGCCGGGATTCTTATACTCGCGCCAGTTTAAGGATTGCGCGGCGACGGACGCGGCGAGGCAAAGCAGGAACGAGAGAAAACAGGAACGACGCATGGACTCTCCTAATTCCGCGAACAACTGAATACCACGCTAGCAAGGCCGGATGCGGGGTTCAAGTGGATTGTGGATGCTGCGAAAGCGACGTCTGGCTCTCGCCCCGATTATTTCGCGGGATCAATCAGCGCGAAGGACTCGACAAATTTTTTTGCGGTAGGCGAATCGACCGGGCTGGCGGGAAACATGACCATCACTGTGTACGAGTAATGCTTGCCCACGTACATGTTGCCGAGGAAATTTAGCTTTTGCGCGCCGGTGGCGCAGTCCAGGCGGTAGTGGCGTCCGATGAATCCCGGAATCGCGGGTGAGGCGGGAGATTCATTCGCGACAGTACACTTCGCTGCGCCAAGCGTACCTTCTTTGTACTCCTTGAATTGGGCATCGTCGACGGCTTCGTCCGCGGATGATTTTGAATAGACGACGGTGTAGCCGACTCCGGCCACAACGGCCTGAACAGTGTGCGAGGCCTCGTCGCTCGCACCGTTTTTCGTGTCCTTGGGTTCCGCTGGCATTTGAACGGAGAAATTTCCGCCTGGATTTTTATACTCGCGCCAGTTTAGGGATTGCGCGGCGACGGAAGTGGCTGCGAACAGCGCGAGCGTTAGATGTAAGAATCTAGAGCGCATTGTTTCTCCTGATGTGTCGTTGAATTGAAATTGAAAATAGCAGGGGCTCGTTTGCGGCGCAAGGGGATTTGGAATCGCAAGCGGTTACAATTTGAAATTCTTAAGATATGATTCGCCGGTTATGGGAAAAGCGAAAACTCGAATGATGCGAGTTCTAGAGCGCCTGGAAAAGTTTTACGGAAAGCCGAAAGCGCCGAAGCTGACGGATGCTTACGAAATGGTACTACATCGAAACGCCGGGTATCCTCAGTCGGACGTGAATTGCGATAAAGGTTTTGCGGCGTTGAAGAAAGCGGTTGGATTGGCGCCCAAGAAAATTTTGGGGGCACCTGTGGAGAAGCTGCGCGATGCTTTGCGCGCCGGCGGAATTGTGCCGGAGTTGCGGACCGAACGAGTGCGGCAAATTGCGGCGCGCGTCCAGACCGAGTTTCGTGGCGATCTGGATTCGGTGTTGAAGCGTCCCATCGCAGAGGCAAAGAAAGCCCTGCGGAAGTTTCCAACGCTTGGCGAAGCCGGCGCGGAGAAAATTTTATTATTTACGGGAACGGCGGCGGTGGCAGCGGTGCCGTCGAACTGTATTCATGTCCCGCTGCGATTGGGATTTGGGCGCGAGAGCAAGAATTGGGCGGCTTCATACAAGTCCGCTCAGGAAGCAATTCGAGCGGAGCTAACGCAGACTTGCGAGGCGCAGTTGCGGGCGTATCTCCTGTTCAAACAGCACGGGCAGACGCTCTGCAAGAGCGCGCGACCAAAGTGCGAGGAATGCCCTGTGACGGATGAGTGCGAGTATTTTGCGAGGCTACGGGGCAACCCGATTTAGCTTCGCTGGGATTTTCTAAAGAAAATTTCTGTTTGTTAAATCCAAACTGAAAACCTGAGCGTACTCAAACACGGGATGTGAATCCGTTCCCGTGAGCGCTTTGCTATTGGGGAGGAGACCCTCGCGCCTGTGGGATTGCGGTTGGCTTCCTGAAACTGACTTGAGGGGGTAAATCAAATGACCAAAAATAATGATCGAGATTTTACGGCTATGGAACGGCGGAATTTTCTAAAGCGTACGGGGATAGCTGGGTTGGGAATCGCGGCTGGCGGACTTTTGGTTGGCAGCGGTGTTCGGTCGATAGCGGCTGAACGAGTGACGTCGGCGATCGGCAGAGATGATCGGTACGATGACAAGAAGAAGGAAGAGAAAACGGATACTGCGCAGGAAATTTTTACCGCCGCGCTGATCGCTGAAGATCTGGCGACCACTTTTTATTACAACGGACTTGTGGGTCCAGTGATTCAGGATCCAAGTTTGGCGGGGCCGGGCGGATCGGCCACGACTGTGCTGACCACGAATTCGGATGACGTCGGATACATTCGCGCGGCGCTTTCAGAAGAAATGATGCACGCCGATCTGTTGCGCGAACTGATCGGAGGCACGTCATTCAAAGGCGATCCGTTCCAGACATTTTATTTTCCGACCGGAGCGTTCACGAATATCACCACGTTTCTTTCCACGCTGGACGCGCTGGAAAATGCGTTCATCGGAGCTTATCTGACTGCCGTTCGCGAGTTCGGTCAAATGGCCGGACGTGTCGAGCCTTTCGACGACCGTCAATTCGATTTCGATCACAAGCCTTACACGCGAAATCAACTGACGTTTTTCGCTGAGGCCTGTGCGGCGATTATGGGCGTGGAAGCGGAACATCGCACGCTCGGACGAAGTCTTGCGGGATCAATACCAGCGAATAATTTGTGCTACGAGCAAACCGACGGACTGAAGACAGTTTTCAACGGGCCGAATTCGGCGGTGGCGGCGCTAACTCCGTTCGTTACCAAAGGCACAGCCGGATTCAGCACGACCGGCTTTTCTTTAGCGACGGCGCGGAATAATGCGGAAAATGTCACGCTGCCATGCACGGGCGGCTTGCCGACCGAGTAAGAAATGGAAAGCTGATTTCAGACCAGAATCCCCACACGCTGTTCCGAGGTCTTCGGACGGTGTGTGGGACATGAGAAGGTAGAAATAAATTCGGGAATAATCTTTCGTTACGCTGATAAGCCGAATGCCGCGAGACTTTTCTCCGTCATCGGCCTGCGCGTTTGCACAAACTTAGCCTTGGCTTCAATTCCCAGACGCGCCGCGTAGTAGAGCAACTTGTCTACGCTCTTGTTGGCGATTTTTCCGTTCAATAATTCGCTGACACGTGGTTGCGGCTCCGCAAAAATTATTTGGAGTTCTTTCTGAGAATATTTTCGGGCGCCTTTTAGGATGGCTTGATAGAGTTCGGCTTTGAATTTGAGCGCGGTGGCTTGTTCGGGCGAGAAGCCGAGCTCGTCAAAGACGTTTCCGCGCGTGATGTGAGTACTCTTCTTATACCTGCTTTTCATATTTTTTCTCCTGCGCCAAACGGGCTTTCACCGATTTAAGTCGCTGCTTAGCCTTTTCGAAATCTTTTCTCGGCATCTGCCGGCTTTTCTTCTCGAAGCAGTGAAGAACATGGATGACGTCGTTAATTCTCGATAGGTAAACGACCCGATACCACGCTCTCTCATCTTGATCCCGTAACTCAAAAACACCGCTACCAACGGAAGCGAGGGGCCTGTAATTGGTTGGCTTTTCTCCCTGTTGTAGCTGCCAGAGATAGAACCCAAAGTTATGTTTCACGCTTTCAGGGAAAGAAACCAACACTTCGCGTGAGTCGCCCTCCCACACGACCATCGCATTCGGGGCCCTCCGGACATCCTCGCCCATAGAACCAACACTATCAGGATCACTGCAACAAATATACAATTAAATGTATGACTACCCCGCGCAGTAGGGCATCGCCGTGCTGGAATTCCACTGCACCGGGATTAGAATGAGCCACATGTTTACAGCCGCACAATTTGATCGGTTGCGAGTGGTGCTCGTCGCCACGCGGAATCCCTTGAACATCGGCGCGGCGGCGCGCGCGATGAGCAATTTTGGATTTCGCCGGCTGAGAGTGGTGCGCCCATTTGAGCCGGCGTTTTTGGAAGCGAAGTCTGCGGTGGGCGCCGCGGAATTGTTAGCGAAGGCGGAACACTTTGATTCCGTTGCGGACGCGGTCGCCGATTGTGCGTTGGTTGTAGGGACTACCGCGGTGCGTCACAGAAACGTACAGCATACCTTGCAAAGGTTGGAGGATGGCGCGCAATTAATTCGCAAGCGAATGTCATCTGTATCAGCCAGCGCCGCACGCACAAAAAAATCCGGCGCAATCGCACTACTGTTTGGCTCGGAAAAAGTCGGCCTGTCGAATGAAGATCTGAGTCACTGCAATTGGCTAATGAGGATTCCCACGTGCGACGCGAATATTTCCATGAATTTGGGCCAGGCTGTGGCCGTTTGTCTTTATGAATTAATAAGAGATGCGAAGGTGGCGCGCGGTACCGCCGCCGAGAAAATCGAATTAGCGGGCGCCGAGGATTTAGAGCGCATCACTCTGGTGCTGTTGGAGACTTTGCGAGCCAGCGGATATTTGGAGCGGCGCGTGATTGCGGATGTAGAAGACAGAATGCGACGGATGGTTCGGCGGATGAGTCTGCCTGCGCGAGATGCGGAAGTTTGGCTAGGATTGTTACGGCAGATTGTTTGGAAGTTAGGAACAAACAAAGAAAAATAAATCTCAGCGCGGCAAATTCGCTTTGCGAATTTCCTTCCGAAAATCCGGCGCCTTCAGTTCAACGGTGCGGCACATCTCATAGAGTCGGCTGCGAATGCGCATCCCGATGCGCTCCGTCAGCGTGTCTTCGCGATTTGTGGAAATCGATTCGCCGCTTGGCAGACGAAAAGTAGCGCGCGCATCTCGCACAGAATTAATCGGCCGTCCCGCGCGCCGCGCCGCAAAAGTGTCGTTCGGATCCGCGGGCTGATTCGCGGCTTCGAGCGAACTCAGATCATTTTGCGCAGAATTCTGCTGTGCACTCGATGATTCGCCAGCGCGAGAATTCGCTGACGAAATCGGTTGCGGCGGCGCAGCAACAAAATCCGGCGCGTCCAGATAATTCGTAGTTAGTAGCGTGACGCGTTTTTCGTTGTAGCGCGTAGTCAGAATGTGGCCAATGGTTTCAAGCGCCCACGCAGAAGGCTTGCTCGCGCCAAGATCGTCCAGCAACAGAACCTCCACGTTCAGCACCGGCTCAAGAACGCCAGCTTCCGTGGAATTATTTGCAGCGTTATAACTTCCCTGAATTTCCTTCAGCAGCTCGCGATAATCGTAAAAGAGCGCCTCGTGTCCGCGAGCGATTAATTGTTTTGCTACAGCCACGGCGAGATGCGTTTTGCCAACTCCGCACGGCCCGATGAGCAGAAGTCCCGCGTCCATGGTGAGCGGATAATCGCGCGCGAATCCTTCCACAACTACTTTCGCCTGCGTGAGGCTGCGGTTGTGCGACGCGGCTTCGTGCGCGCCTTCGTAAACGTCCGTTTCATAATTCACAAAATCACAGTGCTCGTAGCGAACGGGGATGCGAGCGCGGTTCAATCCGCGAGTTGTGCGTTCGGCTTCGACGCAATCGCACAAAACGGCGACGCGAGGCTGACCTGCGGATGCGCCGGTATGGGCCTCAATTGAAATTACGCTGGCTCCAGCGGCTGCAGCTTGACGGGCGGCGAGCTCGGGCACGCGAGCGATGGCAGGCGAAAGCTCACGATCGCCTTCAATAATTTTCCAACCTGTGCCGCCGCACTTCGGGCAATCGGGACGCGCCATGTGATTAGCATAGGCGTTTGCTCGCGTGAGGCGCAAGTTTCAAAGGTGTGGAAAGATTCGCGAGCTGTGGAAATTTATTGGGGTGTAGCTCGCGTTCTCCGAACGCGAGGCTTTCCGAACGTTAAAATACATTCAGCCGAATTAATATTCGCGGTGGATGGATTTAAATGGAATGTGCACCACAGCTTCAACCGCTACCGGACTTCCATTCCGATGCGCAGGCGTGAATTTCCATTGCGCGAATGCGTCCATGGAATTTTTATCAAGAACTGGATCGAGCGAACGAACAAGCTGCACGCTATCGACGGAACCGTCTTCGCGAATAATGCCGAAGAGAACGACTTCGCCTTCGATGCGCGCCTTGATTTGATCCGGTGGATAACTTGGATCGGTTTTGTGAATTGGCACCGGACCGGAAAGTGTGCCGGGGCGCGCCGGAACTGGTGACGTGTTGGATCTGGACGATGCATCCTCGTCAAGCTCGGCGAATTTCAAAATCCAACTGCCGCTGACGCTGGAAAGATTGGGATTATTAATGTTAAGCGTGTAGACGGTGCGGTCGCCCAGCACGCGTTCCGGCGGCGTGCCAGGTTTCAAGCGCGCAGACATGGGAACGTCCGGAGTTTTTGCGGCGGCGGAATCGGGTTTGTCAGACGACGGCGCTACCGTTCCGGGCGCGACGCGTAAAGGCGAACGCGAATTCGATTTCGCGCCATTGCTGAGTCCGGAAATTCCGGAAGAATTTTTCGGATTGCCGCCGCTCACGCTAATTCCGGGAACAACTGCGCCGCTTCCATTTGCGCCTCCTGCGTTGCCTCCAGGACTCGCCGAATTTCCTGCAGTGCCGCCGTTGCCGGGCGTTCCGTTTGCGGAGCCACCCGGACTACCAGGGTGTGATCCGTCCGGCGAAATGGAAACGTTCGCGGAAAGATTACCCGAGGGAATCGTAGCAGCGGGTGCGGGAGGGCCGGGTGAAGCTGAAAGCGCGATAATGTGCTGATTGCCTACCCCTGCGCCGACGATCGGCGGCGGCTCAGCGGATTGAGCAACGGTATTGGATTTATTTGGCGCGCTGACTACCGAGCCGGAAGCAAGAGTAAGCGCGGGACGTTCGGGAGCTGCGGCATTGGAAGCGAAATTAATATCGGCGATATTTTTTTCGGCGTTGGGAATTTCCGGCGAATCGATTTTGTCGGCGCGCTGCGAAGCCTTTGGCTGCTGCAGTAATTTATCCGAACGTATATTGCGTTGCGGGCGCGGAGGTTCGGCGGCCCATTGAACCATGTTCGGCATATCAGGCAAAATCTTCGGCGGCTCCTGCGGCGCGTCGGGACGAATTAAAGTTTGGCGCGGATGATTCGGATGCTTCGGCGCGGAGATAAGCGTTTGGCGCGGGTGAAAAGCGTCTGCACCAAGTTTGGGCGATGGCTTTGCGGGATCGCCCGGCGGACTGGGATGTTTTTTCGCGACCCTGGGAGCGATGAGCGGCAAATCGTCAATCGGGCCGGACCACGCGAGATCGTAATTATCGATCATCTTGGCGCGCGGACTGCTAAGAAGAAAACTTCCAAACTGAATCAGCACGACGAGAATGCCGGCGTGCCAGAAAATCGAGAACGCAATCGAGCGGCGCGGCACATGACGGTTCACCCAGCAATCGCGGAAGAAACGCCCGCCGCGAAATTCTTTGGGCGCGCGCGGACCGGAAAGCAGAGCGCGTAAACTTTCGCTGATCCGGCTACCGCGCGTTTGCCACGGCACGCTAAGGCGCGGCTCGGCCAAAGCGGCAACGCGGGCCTTTTGCGTGTCGGGCAAAATCGAAATGAAGCGTACCGGCATCTACGTTAATTATACCTGTCCAAAACGATTGCGCACGGCGGATGTAAGAATAGTCCGAGTGCGCGAACTGGGCTGTTTAAATTGGATGCGGCTAACGTGCGCGAGGAGGCTTGCCGGAACGCAGGTATTTTGCCAACATGATGCGGGCATCGGGTGGCGTGAGCAGAATGCGCGCGGATGCAGCGCGCGATTCCGTTATTAAGGATACGAAATGAATTCTGAAGTAAGAACTTGGGCATCGCGAATGCCGCGATGGGCATGGATCACCAGTGGCGTTGTGGTGTTGGTGCTGCTTATCGGATTGATCGCGCCGCTCTTTATTAATGTGGATAAGTACCGCCCGAGAATTTCGGCGGCGATTGAAGCGCAGACCGGACGTCAGGTAACGCTCGGAACGATTCACGCGCGGCTGTTGCCTTCAGCTCACATCATTGTGGATGGTTTTACAATTTCAAATCCGAAAGATTTTGCCGAGGGTCAGCTTTTAACCGCGGATCAAATTCGCGGCGGATTGACGCTAACGGCACTGCTGGCCGGAGACATTCATGTTACGTCGCTAAAATTGGTGCGGCCGAAACTCGTGCTGACGCAGGATGAATTGGGGCGCACAAATTATACGTTTCCTTCGCAAAGCGGCGCGACAAATTCCGCCGGCACGTCGGCAAACTCTTCCGGAAGTTCCGGCGGGTTCGCGTTGGAGTCCATCGACAAAATTAAGCTGGTGGATGCGGACGTAAGTTTGCAGCAAATTCCCGCGCATGGCGCGCAACCGTTTGTGATTGTGGACGCGCACAAGATCAACGTGGAGATGGGGAACGTGCTGCTGGACGCAAATGCGATTAAACAGTGGACGGCGGACGCTGATCTCAGCGGCATCTCCGTGGAAATGGGGGCGCTGGCGGCGCAAGCGGAATTCAAGTCAGGCGATGTGAAATTGGAAAATGGCACGCTGGAAGCAAATTTTCGCGTGCAGGTTGGGAAAATTGCGGATGTGAAAGGAACGCTGCGCGTAACGGACGTGACCAAGGCGGAGACAACTTTCGATATTTCAACTCCCGAACTGGATGCCGGCGCGCTGCTCGCGTCCCTACGGAAGACTCCGGAAATAAAAGGTTCGAGTGATCCTGCGGCGCTGGCGGCAAAAACCGATGCGTTGCTGGCGCAGGGAAAAATTTCGGCGGAGAAAGTTGTGTGGGCGCCATACGCGGGCGGAAATGCGAGCGCGGAAATTCACATCTACGGCGATCGCATGGTAGTGATGCCCGCAACGATGTTCTTATATGGCGGGTCACTGCAACTTTCCGCGCGCACCGATTCACGCCAGGACCCCGAGCGATTTTCGGCGAATCTTCAATTGCGAAGTTTGGATGTGGGCCGGATGCTTGCGTCCGCGCCGGGCGGGATGAAGGGAAAAATGACCGGCTTTGCGGATTTCGATATGCAACTGCTGGGGTCAAGCGGCGCTGATTGGCAGAAAACTTTGACGGGAAATGGAAACTTTTCAATTCGGGATGGAAAATTGCCGGGCGTGAATTTGGCAGGATCGCTCGGCGCGTTGGCGAAAGCAGCGGGGATAAATGAAACTTCATTCAAACGGATTTCCGGGGATTTGAATATTGCGGCCGGACGCGTCACCAGCAAAGAAACGAAAATGGATTCTTCATCCGGCGTAGTAGAACTTTCCGGTGGCGTAGCGTTGGTGGATCAATCGATCAGTATTGATGGCAAAGCTACGCTGGGCGGCGCGGCCGCGGTCCCGGCCGAAATTATTTCGAGTCTGTTGAGTGTCGCTTCAAACAAAAATGTTTCCGGCGGAATCACCGTGCCATTTGCAATTGGCGGAACGTTAAGCGATCCGAAGTTTATGCCCGGAAAAGGTATTCCCGGGATAGCGAAGACTGGTACCGATTCAAAGGGCGCCAAAGACCCCGTATCGGCTGGCATTCAAAGTTTATTTAAGAAGAAGCAGCACTAGGATTTCATCGCGAAGACCGTGCGGTAGTCGTGCAGGTGTAGCCCGGGTTCCCCGAACCCGGGGCTTTTCTCGACGCCCACAAATTTACCGTCGCGTCTTGCGTTGCATCTCCGCCTCGTTCGTCAGTTCGATCCCGCCGCTGCGGGAGAGAGATCACTCTTCGCCTTGATCGGCCCAGCTCCCGGGCGCTCGACGCTCATCGAGGCTGACACGGCTTTCGCTGCACTGTAGAATGTAGAGGCTGCAAATATTCTGCATCATTTCGTATCGGCGCTTGTTCAACTTGAAGTTTGTCAAAGGGAGAGTCTGTGGATCTGGAACTGAACGAAGAACAAAAGCTTCTGCAGCAAACAGTGCGCGAGTTTGCAAATTCCGAAGTAAAGCCGCTGGCGCGCGAAATTGACGAGACCGGACATTTTCCGCGCGAAACGTTTCGCAAAGCCGCCGAGCTGGGACTGACCGGCGTTGCGTTCCCCGAAGAAGAAGGCGGCGCGGGATTCGACCACGTCGCATATTCAATTGTGATTGAAGAAATTTCGCGCGTTTGCGCGTCGACCGGCGTGATTCTTTCCGTCCAGAATTCTTTGTACTGCGATCCGATTCATCGTTTTGGAACTCCCGAACAGAAGGAAAAGTTTCTCCTACCGTTCGCGCGCGGCGAAAAGATCGGCTGTTACGCGCTCACCGAACCACAAGCCGGATCAAACGCGGCGGCGTTGCAGACAAAAGCGATTCTGAAGGGCGACAAATATATTTTGAACGGCACGAAAGCGTGGATTACCAATGGCGGCGCGGCCGACGCGGCGATCGTCTACGTGAATACAGACCCTGCGAAGGGCGAAAAAGGAATTACCGCGCTGGTGGTGGAACGCGGCACGCCAGGATTTGCCGTCGGCAAAGAAGAAAAGAAATTGGGAATTAACGCGACCGCTTGCACGGAGCTTTCCTTCACCGATTGCGAAGTGCCGGTGGCGAATCGAATCGGCGTGGAAGGCGAAGGATATAAGGTTGCGCTTTCAACGCTCGACGGCGGACGAATTGGAATTGCGGCACAGGCCTGCGGAATTGCCCAAGGCGCTTTCGAGCAGGCGCTAAGTTATTCGCAACAGCGCATGGCGTTCGGGCATCCCATTTCAAATTTCCAGGCGATCCAATTCATGCTGGCCGATATGGCCACGGAAATTGATGCCGCCCGAATGTTGATTCGCAAAGCGGCATGGAAGCAAGACACCGGCGGCAGGTTTTCAATGGAAGCTGCAATCGCAAAATTATTTGCCAGTGAAATGTCCACGCGCGTAACCCACAAAGCAATTCAGGTCCACGGCGGCTACGGCTACAGCCGCGAATATCCAGTAGAAAGAATGTATCGCGACGCGCGGATCACAGAAATTTACGAAGGCACCAGCGAAATTCAACGACTAGTGATTGCGGCCTGGGTGCTGAAGTTGTACTAAATTTCCTTTGTTTCCATAACCTTACATAATATTTCGTCATTTCAAAAAAATGGCCATACCCCCACCCGGGGGGGGCGTTAACGATGTGTGTGCTAATAAAGGACTTACGGCGATCTCGTGCATAAGTGTTTGCTAATAAGCGGCTTAGCGGAAAACCGACTTCCTGGAGATCACCCTCCGTCGGGCCGGGTGTAGCTCGCGTTCTCCGAACGCGAGTCTTTCCCTCCTTCACTCTCCGTATCCTCTAGTCTTTTCTCAGCGCCTCTGCGTCTCTGCGTTTAGATCTCTTCTTGGCTTTTTCCATTTTCCCGTCCGCCAAAAACTGCATTATAATGCAGTTTCTCCAAAAACAACCCGTTTCGTATGCATTATAATGCAGTTTTTGACCTCATAACCCGCTCCCGCCCCTCAAAACCACCCCCGCAATTAGAAGACTTCCCGCCGCCGGTGTATTCTTCCGAGCATGATGGAGTTGGATTGCCTCGCGCAATTTGACGCGATACGCGACGCCGAGTTTTTTTCGGCGTTACCCGCGTCGCCCGCAGTCGTACGCATCGAGCCGCGCCCAGATTTTTCGGACGCCCGTCCATATTTAATTCGCACCGCCGATCTGCGCGCCCGCATGAAGCGTCTGCTGGCCTCGCGAAATGACGCGGACGATCCCGCCGAATCGCGTCGTCTCTATCTTCGCGATTTTGCCGGCGCCGTACGGTATCGAGTAACGGGATCTCCTTTTGAACAAAGCATCGTGATGTGGCACGCGGCGCGAGAATTGGATCCGCGCGGATATCACCAGCGATTGCGGATGCGATCGCCGGCGCTACTAAAAGTAAATCTGGCGAACGCGTATCCGCGATGCTATGTGACGCGAAGAATTCGTACCGATGAAAATGGAGCGCCTGCCGGTGGATCTTATTTCGGCCCATTCCCTTCCCGACGAGCGGCCGACGCATTTTCTTCCGAGTTCCTAAATTTATTCAAGATTCGGCGATGCCAAATTAAAATTCGTCGAGATCCAACTTTTCCGGGATGCATATATTCGGAAATGAAAATGTGTCTGGCACCATGCTTTGCGGGATGCACGGCGGAAGAATATGCGCACGAAACAACTCGCGTAGTAAATTTTCTTTCCAGTGCCGGTGATTCACTTTCCGAAGAGTTACAAACGGAACGCGAAGCGGCCAGCGTGGCATTGGATTTTGAGCGCGCTGCCTCACTGCATCGCCGACTGGAAAAAGTGGCGGAAGTTTTGCGAGGATTGCCAGAGGTTGCGCGCCGTATCGAAGAATTGGACGCCGTAATTTTGCAACGCGCGGTTGCCGCAGAGTCAGTGCAAGTATTTGTCGTTCGCGGCGGAAGGGTCGCAGATTTTTTTGCGCTACGCTTTTCACAAACATCGAAGCCCGGCTCCGTCGAAGAAGCATTGCGCGAGCGATTGGGTGACGCGAACACAGAAGTGAAGCCCGCCTCTATAAATAACGCGGAGCCGCTGTCCGATCATCTAGCTTTATTGGCGCGATGGTTTTATTCCAAGCCGCGAGTTGGGGAAATTTTCTTTCGCGATGCGGATTGGCCTTATCGGAGATTAATTCGCGCGTGCGGAAGAGTTCTGGCAGGAAAGACGACGGGCGAAACCGGCGAAGCTGGCGTCGAGAAAAAAGATTGAGATGGAATTTACGCGAGCGTTACTGCTATACTGGCGCACACATTATGAATCACTACGCTACTTCTGAAGGCACTTCTAAATACGCGCAAAGATTTGCCGGGCGCACGGCCTCGGGACATTTCCGATCGATTCCCGATCACGCCGCGGGAATTGGCGCGCAAGGAATCGCATCGCAGACTTCTGCGGATCATCCAGAAGATCGCGCACCGTTAACCGCGCAACATTTAACAGTTTCCACCCTCGGCATCGGAACTTATTTGGGTGATGCGGATGACGCGACCGACGCCGCATACACCGAAGCAATTATTGCCGCCGTCGAATCTGGATTTAATGTGGTGGATACGGCAATTAATTACCGGCTGCAACGCAGCGAACGCAGCATCGGCGCGGCGTTGAAAGAATTAACGCGGCGCGGATATGCGCGCGAAGAAATTCTTTTGTGCACGAAGGCCGGATATTTAACTCCGGATGGTTCGATGCCCGCAGACCCGGCGGCATATTTCAGAAAAGAATTTGTCGAGAGCGGAATTTTGAAGGCCGATGAAATTGCGGCGGGTTGCCACGCGATGGCGCCGAAATATCTAGCGGATCAACTGGAACGCAGCTTGAAAAATATGGGCGTGGAATGTGTGGACGTTTTTTATTTGCACAATCCGGAAACGCAACTTGCCGAAATTCCGTTGGGAGATTTCCTGGCGCGATTGGGCGCGGCATTCGCGTTTCTGGAAACGATGGTGGGCGCCGGGAAAATCCGCGCGTATGGAATGGCCACGTGGAACGGATTTCGCGTGCCGCAGGGATCGCCGGAACATCTTTCGTTGGCCGCGATTGAATCCGTAGCGCGAGAAATCGCGGGGGATGCGCATCATTTTCGTTATGTTCAACTTCCAGTGAATTTGGGAATGACGGAAGCACTGACGTTGCAGAATCAAGATGTGGACGGAAAACAAACTACGATTGTGGAATCGGCTGACACGCTGCGCATTCAGATTATTGCGAGCGCTTCCCTTTTGCAGGGACGAATGGCGAAGAGATTGCCTCCGTTTATCGCTGCCGCTATTGGACTTGAAGACGACGCGCAACGCGCGTTGCAATTTGTGCGGTCGTTACCGGGAATGACGTCGGCGCTGGTGGGCATGCGAAATGCGGAACATGTGCGCGTGAACGCGCGTTTGTTCAATGTGCCGGTGATGACGGAAGAACAATTCGCGAAATTATTTTCGCGCGGCGAGACAGCGTAACGTTACGTTTGCGTGTTGAGTTCGGGATGACGTTCAGTAAGCCACGCTGCAATCGCGGAGTCCACTTCGTTTAATTGGCCAACAAAAAAATGATCCGCGCCGGGCACGATAACTGTTTTCGTTTCGCGTTGAACTGACTTCGGAAATGTCGCGATTAACTCTTCTAATTGTTCCGGCGACCCGTACTGGTCGTTTTCTCCCAGAATAAATATTCGCGGCTTATCGGTTTGTGCAAGATAAGAAAAGTTTGAATTGCCGACCGGTGGGCCAACGCCGACAAGTTCAGTCGCGCGCGAATCTTCCGAGCCAACGCGCAATCCGACCCAGCAACCGAAGCTGAAACCAGCGACCATCAACGGAACGTTGGGAAATTCCGTGGCTACAAAATCTAATGCAGCGCGCACGTCGTTCCTTTCGCCGTGTCCGCGATCATGTTTGCCTGCGCTTAATCCGACGCCGCGAAAATTAAATCTAAGCGATGGCACACCGACGCGATCGAGCGTACGCGCAACTTGGTAGACAACTTTGTTGTGCATAGTGCCGCCGAAAAGTGGATGCGGATGGCAGACGACAGCAGCGATTGGCGGTTTGCTATTCGGCGAGTGAGCACGCGACGGATCCCAGAATATTCCTTCCAGCTTACCGGCCGGGCCTTCGATGAAAACACTGCGATGGATGGAATCAGACATTTGCGCGAATGAATTGTAGCGTGTGCGCGCCGCTCAGGAAAGAAATTCGATGGCCACGTATGAGAGCGGAGAACCTTTTTGCGCGGGGTTAACACGGACAACACGCGCCTTGCGATTGGCGGCGGAAAATTTACGTCCCGATTGCACCGCGATGATGAGATCCTCGCCGACTTGATGAATTCGCAACGTGTAGAAGAGCATTCCCGCTGGAGAAACGTCGAGCGTCATCGTTTCTTCGGACCATGGCGGTTGCTCTGGTTTCTGTTCGGCCGAGCGTGGATTTTGCGCGCTACGTTCGACGCGGATTAGGAACGCCAGCACAATCCGGGCGTGATGCCTTCGTTCATTACGCCGTGTGCCGTTGGAGGAATTGTTTTGTAACAGCGCGCCGCCGAGCGGATTCAAGTCGAGATGATGAAACGCGATGGCAATTGTGTTTGCCGTCGTTGCGGCTTGCGCGGTAGCGAGCGTCATGTCCGCGCCGCATCGAACAACTTTACCCGGCGTTTCCGATTCGGTGAAATAGACCCCTGCATCATATGGAAAAGTTGCCCAGAGAAGCGAGCCTGCCTGACGCGAGCCCGCGCTGGAAACAAGCAGCCCGCTGCGGCTGACATTGCACGTTTGCGTGATTTCCGTTTCCAGTCCGAACGGGCCGAGCCAGCGGATGCGCACAGGCATTTCCAAAAGCACGCGCGAACGGTGGCGACGTTCACGAGGCGCTGAAATATTCGGCGTGACTGGATTTGAAATGTCGGAAGGCTTGATGGAAGAGTGAGGCATTGTGCGTCAAATTCCGTTATACCATTCGAGCCGAAGCCGCGCAGCTTTACAATTGCGAATTAACGACTTCGATGCTAGCGTGAGGCGCATAAATTGCCTTTTGGGGGACAGATTGGAAACTGGAGCTGAGCGCCGGGGTTCGCGGCGGTTTACGATGGCGTTGCCGCTGACGCTTCGCAAAGCAGGATCGAAAAGCGGTGAACTGCAAGCCGAAACGCGTGACGTGAGTTTTCGTGGGCTTTATTTCACCACGGATAATGGCGTGGAAGTCGGCACGCAAATCGATTTTGTGCTTACTCTTCCGAAACAAATCACGCTGGCCACCGACGTTCACATTCATTGCACAGGCTCAGTGGTTCGCGTGGAACCAAACGATGGGCGCACGGGCGTTGCCGCGCAAATTGAGCGTTACGAATTCCTTCCGCAGTCCTGAACTGAGCCGAATCGACCGACCTGCCTGAAGTTATTTCCAATTCGCAGTAGAATAGCCGTGGACGATATTTCGCTGGACGTTCGCTGATATCCGAAATTTCGCACTGCACACGCGGAGGATTCCATGGACCGATTCGATCCGAAGATTGCATTGGAAGAATTGACAGAAGAAGCCACGCTGCCGCATCCAGTGCGCATGCGCGACATGATTCTGCGAATTAAACTGGAACTGGATCAGGCGACAGAGATCAACCGCGAATTTCAAAATTATCTTTCTCATTACGGCGAAGCGCAACGCACTGCGAAGGAAATTCTAGAAAAGCTCGCCGTGGGAACTCCGAAGAATCCGTAAGCGAGATGCGCGCGTAAATTGTGACCTCATGCCCCGACTGACAATTCTAATTGATGCGGACGACACGCTCTGGGAGAACAACGTTTTCTTTGAGAAAACGATTGAGGATTTCCTCGCGCTGACAGAGCCACTGGGATATTCGCGAGATTATTCGCGGAGAATTTTGAATGAAACCGAGCGCATTAATATTCGCCAGCACGGTTATGGCGCAAAAAGTTTTTGCCGGTCACTGGAAGATACATATTGCAAGCTAGCCGGACAGATGGCGCAGCGGAAAACCATCGAGCAGATTCGCGCGCTGGTTGCCGAGCTGGAACAAACTCAGCCGCAACTTGTGGATGGCGTGCCGGACACGCTCGACTACCTCGCCGGCCGGCACCGGCTGATTCTTTTTACAAAGGGCCACGCGGCGGAACAGGCTGCGAAGGTAGAAAAATCCGGGCTGCAAAGATTTTTCGCGGCGATTGAAATCGTTGCGGAAAAAGATGCAAAGACCTATGCCGGGCTTGTGGACCAGCATCGCATTGTGAAATCACACGGATGGATGGTGGGAAATAGTCCGCGAAGTGATATTAATCCGGCGCTGCAGGCGGGACTGAACGCCGTATTTATTCCGCATCATTCGACGTGGGAACTGGAACACGAAGAATTGCAAAGCGGCGTGGGGCGATTGCTAGTGATTTCACATTTCCGGCAATTGAGGGAACATTTCTAGGACGCGAACCAAATTGGTTCATGCCATTTTGGGAGTTGTGTAGCGACTGCGTTGAAGGACAATCGGATAGTGGATCGCACTTCACGCGGAGAATACCAATGAAAACCCAACAGACTATTACGAAAACGGACTGGCGCTCAGAGTGGTTTGAATTTGACGACGTCGCTTACATGAACACAGCCGGACAAGCGGCGATTCCGAAAGTTGCGGTTCGCGCAGCGCAGGCGGCGATTGAATGGAAAAAATATCCGCATAAGATGCCGGACTCACTCCAGTTCGAGTTGACGGGCCGCGTGCGTGAATTGCTGGCGGAAATGATTGGCGCACAGCCGGCGGAAATCGCGTTGACGACTGGTGCGAGTACTGGAATGGCCGCTGTGGCACAGGGCATTGATTGGAAACCTACCGACGAAGTGCTGATTGCGCGCGGCGAATTCCCTGCTCACTTTGCGACATGGTTGCCGATGCAGGAGGCGGGACGACTTCGCGTGCGGGTTGTTTCTCCGCGCGGAAGATTTCTTACCACGGATGATTTGATTGACGCGATCACACCGAACACGCGGCTGATTTCAACAAGTTTGGTGCGATTCGACGATGGCGCGCGTTGCGATGCTACGCGTTTGTCAGCGGCCATTCACAAAGTTGGCGGAATGTTGCTGCTGGATGGCGCGCAGTGCGTCGGCGGAATGCCGATGAACATTGTGGAGTTGGGCGCGGATTTCCTGGTCGCGTCTGGATACAAATGGCTGCTCGGACCCTACGGCACAGGATTTTTCTGGGCGAGCGGGAAAAGCATGGCGGCGTTGAAACCGATGCCGGCGTACTGGGCGGCGATTGAAGGCGCTTCCGATTTCAGCAAATTATCCGGCGGAGAGATGAAACTGAAGAAAGAAGCATGCCGCTGGGACATGCCGGAGACCGCGAACTTTTTTAATTTGGCGCCGCTGCAGGCGTCGCTGGAATTTCTTGCACGCGTTGGCGTACAAACAGTTTGGGATCACAATCAAGAGTTGATGGCGCAGATTATCGAGCGGCTGCCGCTGGATAAATGCGTGTTGGCCAGTCCCGCCGATCCGAATTTACGCGGGCCTTATGTTTGCGTGGCTTCGCGGCACGCTGCGGAGACGCCGAAGGCTTACGAGAAATTGCGCGCTGCGGGAGTGATCGTCAGCTTGCGTGAAGGCGCGCTAAGAATCGCTCCACATCTTTACAATACCGAGCTGGATGTGGATCGCCTGATTGCGGCGCTCACAACTTAAACATTTTCACGATTCAATTTAATTTGTTCACGGCGAATTTTTGGAGGAACTAAATTGCCCGAGCCTGCCGCTGTGTCTGTGAACGGACGACCTTACAAACGCATAGCGGTGATGGGCACTGGCGCCGTGGGCGGATATTTCGGGGGGATGCTGGCGCGCGCAGGAATGGACGTGACATTTATTGCGCGCCCTGCGACCGCGGAGATTATTTCTAAGCGCGGACTTTTCATTGATAGTCCGAAATTTCAGGAAACGATTCATGCGGCAGCGTCGAGTGACGTTGCGAGCGTGCGCGGCGCCGATTTAATTTTGTTTTGCGTGAAGACTACCGACACGAATTCCGTTGCGAAATCGATCGCGCCTTACGTTGGCCCGAAGACAGTCGTGCTAAGTCTGCAAAATGGTGTGGATAACGTCGAACAGATTCGCGCCGCAGGTTTGAAGGCGCTGGCGGCAGTCGTGTTTGCGGCGGCGGCGGTTCCGGAGCCGGGGCACATCAAACATTTCGAGCGCGGGGATCTGGCGATTGGCGGTGAAGCATCGGATGCGCCGGAGCTGGCGCGAATTGCCGCCACATTTGTGAAGGCTGGAGTGCCGTGCCGCATTTCAGAAAATATTGCGGCCGATCTGTGGATCAAATTTGTTTTCAATTGCGCGTTGAACGCGATGAGCGCTATTGCGCGAACGAGTTATGGCGCAATCGGACACGACGCGATGGGATTTGAAGCGATGATTGCGACGGCGAAGGAAACAATGACGGTTGGCGCTGCGGCTGGAGTCGCTCTGCCCCAAGAGGATATTTGCGAGAAGCTCACCATCTTCGCGAAAAAGATGGGCGACGTGACTTCGTCTACCGAGCAAGATATTGCGCGAAAGAAACACACTGAAATTGATTCGTTGAATGGGTACGTGGTGCGAAAAGGCGCGGAACTTGGCGTGCCGACTCCGCTGAACCAAATGCTGACAGCTCTTCTGAAATTAATCGAAGCAAAATTCTGAAAATTATTTGCGGATGCGGATTACGCGGGGCGGTGGCACTCGCACGATTGCTCCATGTGCGGGATTGGTTTGCGCGGAACGCATCGCGGGCCCCAATTCTTGTTGAACGAAGCTGAGGAATTGTTCCATCTGACGCTGCATGCCATTCATTTTATCGCGCATGTTCAGAATAATTTCGATGCCGGCGAGATTCACGCCCATATCTCGCGCCAAATTCAGAATTACTTCCAGGCGTTCGAGATCTTGATCCGTATAGAGGCGCGTATTTCCTTGCGAGCGTGAAGGCTTCAGCAGTCCGACGCGCTCGTAGAGGCGCAGCGTTTGCGGATGAATTTTGTAGAGCGTTGCGATGGCGCTGATCATGTATCCAGCGCGTGCTTTTTTCTTGGTTTTTGTTGGCGCCATCGCAATCCTCCGTTAAACGCCCGCCTTGGTAAATAAATCCAAACGCGGGTCTACCGGCGCAAGTTCCGCCAATTCTTTCAGCAATGTTCGTACGCGTTCGTCCACTGCATCCGGCACAGCGATTTGCAATTCCACATATTGATCGCCGCGGCGATTCGGAGTGCGCGCAACGGGCGCACCTTTTTCACGCAGACGCAGCGTGCGTCCGCTGGACGAGCCCGGCGGAATTCGCAGCATGGCGCGGCCGTCAATTGTGGGCACTTCAATTTTTCCGCCGAGCGCGGCTTCACTGACTGTGATTGGAACGCGTGTGTAAATGTCGTCACCGCGGCGCTCGAAAAATGGATGCGGCTGCACGTCGAGAATAATGTAGAGATCGCCCGGCGCCGCGCCATGCGTTCCGGCATTACCTTTGCCGGGAACGCGGACGCGCGAACCGGTTTGCATTCCGGCGGGAATGCGAACGTCCAAAGTTTCCGTGCGGCGCACTCTTCCTTCGCCGCCGCAAGTTGGGCAAACAGTGCGAAGACGTCCCGTGCCGCCGCAACGCTGACACGCAACTTCAAACCGCATATTGCCGCTGGCGCGCGTGACGTGTCCGGCGCCGCCACAATCCTGACAAACCTTTTGCGAATTGCCGATTGCGCCGGTACCGTGGCAAGTGGCGCAGGTATCCAAACGCGTGACGCTGATTTTTTTCACCGCGCCACGCACGGCATCCCAAAAACCAATTTCCATGCGGTACTCGAGGTCAGTTCCTGGCTCCTCATCTGGACCGGAATATTCCGCTCCGCCGCCCGCACTGCCTCCTCCACGAAAAAACTGGCTGAACAAATCGCGGAAACTTGTGCCGCCCGAACCGCCGAAATCGAATCCGCTGAAATCAACTTGCCCGCCTTGAGGTTGGCCTTGTGGACCGCCCGCAGCAGGCCCAGGGCCCGCGTCGGAATAAAATCCGTACTGGTCATACATCTGACGTTTTTTCGTGTCCGAAAGAACGTCGTAGGCTTCCTGAACTTGCTTAAATTTTTCTTCGGAAGATTTGTCGCCGGGATTCAGATCGGGATGATATTTGCGCGCAAGCTTACGATAAGCCTGCCGAATTTCTTTGAGCGGCGTTTTCTTGGAGACGCCGAGTGTTTCGTAATAATCCTGTTTGGTAGCTGTCGCCATGATTTCCCTTTCGCGCGCGGCCAAAAATAAAAGCGGGCGCGAAGCTAGGGCGATTTAGAGATTCGCCCAGCGGGCGTTCAATTCCGTCAATTCCTGCTGCTCGCGTCCGAATTCTTCGCGGCGGCGGCGCCTGTCTTCGTCCAACCGCCCCGCCATTCCGGATTCTTTTTGATTGGCGCGTTCGATCCACTTATCAATCCACTTAATTCGCGGTTCAACGCCCGCGCTATCGGAACGAAACTTCAGGAGCGCACCGCTCATTTCCACCGCACGCGGAAGGAAATCCGGCGACGGCGATTGCTGCGTGTCGTAGAACAGGCGCTTCCAATCGGCGCTGGGTGTTTCGCTGATGGGAACCTGCACCAGATAAAAATTTTCACGCAACTTTTGTACGGCTGATGGCGGCCCTGTGCGCCGCACGCCTTCAAATGTGCTCAACGCGCTCCTCGCGATCCAGTAACTTGTTTTGGGAAGCATCGCAATTTGCTTTGCGATGCTTCCGTTGAATTAAGATCAATTGGGCTTCTTTGAGTTGTCGACGTCCACGAACTCGGCGTCAATCACGTCGCCCTGCCCCGGAGTTTTCGGCGGCGTGTTCGCATCAGTGCTCGATTGCGAACCACCGTCACCCGCCGGGCCACCTTGCGCTTGTCCTGCCGACGCCGCAGTTGCTTTGTACATTGCTTCCGCAATTGTGTGCGTGGCAGTTTCAAGCTGCGCGCTGGCCGCGGTGATGGCTTCAACATCCGTTCCAGCCAACGCTTTGCGGCAAACCTCGATCGCTTCTTCGGCAGCCTTGATGTCGGACTCGCTGACCTTGTCGCGATTTTCTTTAATTAATTTTTCCGCTTGATAGACGCGCATGTCGCACTGATTGCGCGCTTCGATTTCCGCGAGGTGCTTCTTATCCTCGTCGGCGTGCGATTCGGCGTCATGGCGCATCCGCTCGGCTTCTTCTTTGCTGAGACCAGTGGAAGCGGTGATGGTAATTTTCTGTTCCTTCTTTGTCGCCATGTCCTTCGCAGAAACGTTCAGGATTCCGTTGGCGTCGATGTCAAATGTTACTTCGACTTGCGGAACTCCGCGCGGCGCAGGCGGAATTCCAATCAAATGGAATTTGCCGAGCGTGCGGTTATCTCGCGCCAGCGGACGTTCACCCTGCATCACGTGAATTTCCACGGATGTTTGATTGTCCGCGGCCGTCGAAAAAGTTTCTGACTTGCGCGTGGGAATCGTGGTGTTGCGCGTGATCAGCGTGGTCATTACGCCGCCATACGTTTCAACGCCGAGCGAAAGCGGCGTCACGTCCAGCAACAGAATGTCCTTCACTTCGCCGCCCAGCACTCCGCCTTGAATTGCGGCGCCGATGGCAACGACTTCGTCAGGATTCACGCCCTTGTGCGGTTCTTTGCCGCCGAAAAGTTCTTTCACGATATCCACGACGCGCGGAATACGCGTTGATCCGCCGACCAGCACGACTTCATCAATTTTGTCGGCAGTCAAACCGGCGTCCTTCAGAGCTTGCTTAGTTGGACCCACCGTGCGCTGCAAAATATCTTCGATTAATTTTTCCAGCGTGGTGCGCGTGAGCTTCTTGGTCAAATGCTTTGGACCAGAAGCGTTGGCCGTCAAGAACGGAAGCCATGCGGTCATTCGCGAGGTCGATGCCTTCGTCTTTCTTGAATTCGGCGATAATCCATTCAACGATTTTTTGGTCGATGTCGTCGCCGCCAAGATGCGTGTCGCCGGCGGTGGACTTTACTTCCACAACGCCTTCGCCAACTTCAAGAATTGAAATGTCGAATGTGCCGCCGCCAAAGTCATAGACGGCAATTGTTTCGTCTTTCTTTTTGTCGAGACCATAAGCGAGCGCGGCAGCCGTCGGCTCGTTAATGATGCGAACGACTTCCATGCCGGCAATTTCTCCGGCTTGCTTGGTGGCCTGACGCTGCGCGTCGTTAAAATACGCCGGCACGGTGATCACAGCTTTGGAAACTTTTTCGCCGAGAAAATCTTCAGCGGCAGTCTTCAACTTCTGAAGAATCATCGCGGAAATTTCCGGCGGGCTATATTTCTTGCCGAGAATTTCGACGCGCGCGTCGTCATGATCGCCCGCTACAACTTTGTAAGAGACGCGCTTGCCTTCTTCGCGCACTTCTTCGTAGCGGCGTCCCATGAATCGCTTAATGGACGAAACCGTATTCTCCGGATTTGTGACGGCTTGGCGCTTTGCGACTTGTCCGACGAGGCGTTCGCCAGATTTGGTGATACCGACCACCGACGGAGTTGTACGTCCGCCTTCCTGGTTGGGGATAACGACCGGCTCGCCGCCCTGCATTACGGATACGACAGAATTTGTGGTTCCAAGGTCAATTCCAATAATTTTAGCCATTGATGCTGTTCCTCCCTGCGGATTCAGATCCAAGATAGCGGACTAACGTTAGATGCCTATTAAGACAAGGGCCAGTATAAGAGTTGAGCGTGCTATTGTCAAGTATTTTCTACTTCCAGTTAAATGCTTCATTATCATATATTTACAGGAAAATAGACTAGGTTCAATTCCTCACCATCATCACTGGTGGTGACTCAGCATTGAAAATCGAAGCGGGCACCTGTGGCGACACTTGGGCCGACGTTCATTAGGTCCAGGGGCGCTCCAATTAAGCGCTTTGGGCTGCCAACCCACAATTTGCAACCCAACTCTTAATACCAGAGCAAGACGTCAACTCAAGTGTACGCGGCGCTCGAATTCCGCATCGAAACTAATAGGTGCATGAAGCGACGCGTTGCGTGCCGTTAGGTGCAAGATTCAGATACAATGTTGCGGCTCGTTGAAAATTTGAAGGCCTGCGGAGGAATGTTGATGGACAGGAAATCATCCCGATGGATCGCCGCACTTGCCGTGGCCGGCGCCGCGATGCTAATGATATTTGCCGGGTCGCTTGCGGGAACGAAGGCTAGCGCGCAGACGAAAGCTGCTCACGTGGATTTGGCCGCTGAAAAATCCATGGGCACGAAGAGCGCGCCGATTACGATGGACGTCTACAGCGATTTCCAGTGCCCATCGTGCCGCCAATTTTTCCTGAGCACCACAATGCCGTTGATGAATGACTATGTGGCGAGCGGCAAAGTCTATTTAATTCACCACGATTTTCCGTTGCCGATGCACGCGCATTCACATGACGCCGCGAAGTGGGCGAACGCCGCCGCCGAGATTGGGAAATTCCGCGAAGTGGAAACCGCGCTTTACACCAAGCAAGATACGTGGGGCGCGACGGGGAAAATTGATGACGCGCTGGATAATGTGCTCACCCCGGCGGAAATGAAGCGCGTACGTTCATTGTTGGATAGTCCTGAAGTAACTGCTTCGATCGAGCACGATGAAGATCTGGCGAAAGCCAAGGGACTTTCCGGGACGCCCTCGATTTTCATTACTCACAAGGGGCAAACCTATCCGCTGCCGGCGGCGGGCGCCACCTACAATCTACTGAAGCGATACATCGATTTTCTTCTGACTCAATAAATGGGGACTGCTTCAACATTTCCTGCGACAAGCGCGCGCGCATCTTGGCCGCGATGGCTACTATTCGCGGGAAGGCTGATTCTAGGCTGTGTTTTCGTATATGCGGCTTACACGAAATTGAATCAACCGTGGATGCTTTTCGCGATGTCAATTAATTCGTATCAAATTGTCTCGGAAGCATCCACGAAGATTCTAGCGCAAACATTGCCGTGGTTTGAGCTTGTGCTCGGGCTGGCGTTGTTGACGGGCTGGATTCTGCGCTGGAGTGCAACTGCCGCTTCAGCAGTGCTGGTGTTTTTCTTCAGCGTGATGCTGCACGCCTACATGAAAAATCTGGAAATATTTTGCGGCTGCTTTGGCGTGGGAGAAAAACTCGGGCCGATCACGTTGCTGCGCGATGGCTCACTTGCGACGCTGGCGCTTGCCGTGACCGTCGGCGCGTTTGTGATGTATCGTCGAAGGACATAAACTTTTTTCGGATTTTTCGTCCGGCGAATTACGATTTGAAATAGAATGGCACTCATAATGAAAACACTTCTTATTTCGGTTCTGATCACAGCATTCGTAGCGGCACCCAGCTTGCAAAAGAGCGCTGGAGAACAACCTTCGCGCGCGGATCAGGAAGACAATATTCGTGAAGCTGTTTTCCGTTACCAGTTCAAGAGTTTTGATCTTCTGGTCGCCTATCATTTTATTTCCGTGAACGGCAAAAATCCCTCGAGCTCCATGCTGCAGCGTTTTCATGGCGAACAGCCTCAAGTGCTGTCCGTTTCGGAATCGGAAAAAATTAAGAAGCCCATGAAGCTGATCCAAAATCGCAGCGATTACAAGCAGGGCGCGCTTTTTAATCAGGGACAAATTAAATGGATCTCTGACACAAAAGTAGACGTGGACGGGGGTTTTGAGTGCGGCGATATTTGCGATGAAGCTTCAGGCGTGTACCACGTTTCGCGGCAAGAAAATAAATGGGTGGTTGATTCGTTCGACGCGGCTCCGGCTGCGGGCAAGTCGAAGAAATAATTGCGGACAGGCCGCCACAGTCTGTTCCTAAATTCCCACAAATGCTTGACCAGGCCTGGGGGACAGCGATTGATTGGCCATTCTTCATTAGACCCCAGTAAGTCCTTAGATTCCCTTAGCTTCCGGCGGTCGGAGATGCTCAGGCTCTCAGCCGGGGGCCGAGTGGCCATTTTCCTGCATCACAATCGGCGCGGGAACGGTGTGCCCGCTTCGCGCGAATGCGCGCGGGTTGCGTTACAATTTAGCGGTATCAATTCACTGAACTAATGAAACTCCCTCTACCAACACTTCGGATTCGTGGACGCACCATTATCGGCCGTCTGGCGTTTGCGCTGCTTCTTTTTTGCGCGATTGTGCTGGGATCCGCCGCCGGACTTTTATTTGTGTACTCGAGCGATCTGCCGGCGGTCCGCGCGCTTGAGGATTATCACCCAAACGTTGTCACGGAACTTTATGCTGACGACGGAACGCCGGTGGGAAGTTTTGCTCTGCAGCGCCGCATCCTGCTGAACTACGGTCAGATCCCGGCGGTCCTGCGCGACGCGATTATTTCCGCCGAAGACCAACATTTTTTTGATCACTGGGGCGTGGACTTGCCGCGCGTTGCGCAAGCTGCATGGCGGGATATTGTTCGCCACAAACTCGCTGAAGGCGCCAGCACGCTTACACAACAGCTAGCGGGTACTCTTTTCTTGGACCGCTCCGACCGCAGCTTTCATCGCAAGGTGGAAGAAGCGCTGCTGGCAATTCAAATTGAACGGCGCTATACCAAACAGCAAATTTTTGCGATGTACTGCAATCAAATTTATCTTGGGCATGGCGAATATGGAATGGAAGCGGCGTCGGAATTTTATTTCGGCAAGCCTGTGGGTCAATTGACACTTCCTGAAGCGGCCACGCTTGCTGGAATTATTCCTGGTCCGATATATTCGCCGGTACTGCACGCACCAAAAGCGCTGGCGCGGCGCAATACAGTAATTGAGTTGATGGCGCGCGAAGGAAAAATTACCGAAGATCAGGCGCGACAGGCGACACAAACTCCGCTGACTCTGCACCTTCAATATCCGCGCAATGATTTGGCACCATATTTCTTCGAAGAAATTCGTAAATATCTTGAGAGCACATACGGCACCGAAGCAGTGCACGAACGCGGTCTGCGCGTTTACACCACGCTGAATATAAAGATGCAGCGTTCCGCGAATCAGGCGGTGCGCGATGGATTGCACGTTTACGATCGCCGCCACGGCTGGCGTGGAAAATTGAAGAATGTTTTCACGGATCACCTCGGCACGCTCACCAGTTACGACGACGACGAATGGCATCACACGATTGAAAAAGGTGATTACGTCGTTACAGCGGTAGACGCGACAGCCGCGATCGTGAAAATCGGCCAATACCGCGCCGTAGTTGGCGCGCCGGACTTCGCCTGGACGGGACGCAAATCGCCGGGACAATTATTTCATCCCGGAGACGTGGGTGAATTCCACATCAAAGACATTTCCGGCAGCACGCTCAAAGTGGACGTGGAACAACATGTAATTCCGCAAGCCGCGCTGGTGGCGATTGATAACGCATCCGGTGAAGTGAAAGCGCTGATTGGCGGTTACAGCTTTGACGAATCGAAATTTAATCGCGCTACGCAGGCTTATCGGCAGGTTGGCAGTTCATTTAAAATTTATGTGTATTCGGCGGCGATGGAATCGGGCTTTGGCCCTTTCGACACAATTCTCGACGCGCCTTACACCGTCGTGAGCGGCGGACAGGATTATTCGCCGCAAAATTATGACGGACATTTCGAGGGCGTGATTACTTTGCGCCGCGCGATGGACGGCTCGCGCAACGTTCCCGCTGTGAAAGTAACGGAAAAAATCGGGATCGAAAAAGTTGTGGATATGGCCAAGCGTTTTGGAATCACTTCGTCTCTGCCGCCGTATCTGCCGCTCGCGCTGGGCGCCGCGGACATGCGTTTGATTGAGCACACGTCCGCGTTCACAGTTTTCCCGAATGATGGAATTCGCATCGAGCCACATCTGGTCCGGCGCGTCACTACTTATGACGGCGTGCTGTTGGAAGAAGCGCGGCCGAATGTGCAGGACGTGGTTTCGCCGGAAGTTGCGCGCACGATGACGTCAATGCTTGAAGACGTTGTGCAGCATGGCACCGGAGTGCGCGCGCGAACGCTGAATCGACCGAGCGCCGGAAAAACCGGCACAACAAATGATTTCACAGACGCGTGGTATATGGGATTCACACCTTCACTCACCGCGGGCGTGTGGGTGGGCAACGACGACAAGGGTATTTCGCTCGGCAAAAAAGAAACCGGCGCGCTAGCCGCACTTCCAATTTGGCTGGAGTTTATGCAGGGCGCAACGGCGGGAACTCCCGTGCAGGAATTTCAGAATGTCGAGTCGCTCGATAGCCAGTCCGGCGCGCATCCTGTGACAGTAGATACGCTCGATCTCGCGCCCACGGAGCCGACCGAACAGGGACTTCCTCCCGCTGGTGGTGACGCAACAGAACCGCCGGGCACAGCTAAACCTGTGGACCCTAAGGCTGCGCCGAAAGTTCCGCCAGTGCCTCCAGTGATTAAGCACACACCGGGCACTCAGCCACCACCCGCCAGTCACCGATAATCCCTCTCCCCTTGCACTTCGACACTAGCTCAAGTATATTCCCTTGTAGAAGCCAAAGGGGAATAGATGCCCGCCGATCGAATTGAATTACCGCAGGGAACTCTGGATCTTCTCATTCTAAGAACGCTGGCTCTGGAACCTCAGCACGGCTGGGCCATTTCCGAACGTGTGCAACAAATTTCCAAGGATGTTCTTCAAATTCAGCAAGGCTCACTTTATCCGGCGCTGCACAGACTCGAACGCCGCGGATGGATCAAAGCCCATTGGGGAACTTCAGATAACAATCGGCGTGCGAAATATTACGAACTGACGCGCACCGGCCGCAAACAATTAGCAGTGGAACGAACCGCGTGGAAAAAGCTGACGGCCGCGGTGGCACAAATTCTGGAAAGCGCTTAAGGAGTTCGCCATGTTCAGCGATGTCCTTTTTCGACTGAAGTCACTTTTCCGGCGAAATAAAGTTGAATCGGAACTGGCGGAAGAACTTCACGCTCACATCGAGCGTGAGACGGAAAAACTCTTGAAGGTGGGAATGTCTCGCGAAGACGCGCATCGGCGCGCAAGATTATTATTCGGCGGCTTCGACAAAGTGAATGAGGAATGCCGCGAAGCTCGCGGCGTGTATTTACTGGAAACGTTGTTGCAGGATTTGCGCTATGCGGCACGAACTCTGCGAAAAAATCCAGGATTTACGGCCGTAGTCGTACTAACACTGGCCCTTGGCATTGGAGCGAGCACTACAGTCTTCAGTATCGTAAACACAGTTCTTCTGAATCCGCTGCCTTATCCTGCCGTGGAACAGATCGTTTTCCCCTGGCGTCTGGCGCCGCGCGGTTTGCAATTGGGCTACAACGAAATTCCGTGGGGCCGCACTGAGTTCCTGTTGTTTTCAAAAGAATTGAAAACTTTCCAATCTCTGGGAGCATTCAAAAGCGATTCCTTCAATTTAACCGGAGCAGGCGAGCCAATCCGGTTGAATGGACTTCGCGCATCCGCCGGTTTTTTCCACGCTCTCGGAACGTCACCAGCACTCGGGCGGACGTTCACATCCGAAGAAGATGCGCCGGGCCATGAACGCGTGGTGGTGCTCGGATATTCTTTTTGGCGGGAACGATTTAACGGTGACGCAAATCTCATCGGGCGCTCGGTGGAACTGAACGGCGCTTCCTATACGGTGGTGGGCGTGATGCCGGATGGTTTCAGTTTTCCGCACGCCGAAGAAATGCCGGGCGGATTTACTTTCGCTCGCAATGTGCAGATCTGGGTTCCTTTGGCGCTCAGCGCTGGGCCGCCAATACCCGGTGAGGCTTCTGAACTTGCCGTGATCGGCCGTCTGAAGAACGGTATCTCGATTTCCGAAGCGCAAGCGGAAATGAATCTAATGACCACACGCATAGAAAATCAGTTTCCCAACGGTTTGGCGAAAGGCTGGTACAACTCGCGGGTCACGTCGATGACGCAACAAGTAACCGGAGACACGCGCCGCCCGCTATTACTAATTCTTGGAGCGGTTGGAATTGTGCTGTTAATCGCGTGCTCCAACGTTGCAAGTCTTGTGCTGGCGCGTTCGCTGGGACGCAATCGTGAATTCACGCTTCGCGCCGCGCTTGGCGCGGGCCGCGCGCGCGTTGCGCGTCAACTTTTGACGGAAAGTTTGCTTCCGGCGGTAATCGGCGGAACGCTGGGAATTGCATTCGCTGAAGTGGGGATTCACTTCGTGAAAGTATTCGGACCTGCAAATCTTCCGCGTCTTCACGAGGTAGTTTTAGATTTTCGCGTGCTGGCATTTGCGGCGGGATGTTCGATCCTGACTGGAATTTTGTTCGGACTTTCGCCGGCCATCGGCATGTCTCGAACAGACCTGGCCGAATCGCTGAATCAAGGTGGGCAAAGAGTATCGGGCAGCGGAGCTAGTTCTCGAATTCGCAAGACGCTCCTCGTTTGTGAAATTGCTTTAGCGTTCGTTCTTGTAATCGTGGCCGGACTTTTGGCGCAAAGTTTTTTCCGTTTGCTTTCCGTTGACGCCGGCTTTCACGCCGATCACGTGCTCACGTTTGAATTGTCTTTGCCGGAATTGAAATATCCCGACCAGCAGCACATCGCCGCCCTTTATCAACATGCTTTGCACAGTCTTCAGTCGCAACCGGGAATTGAATCCGCCGCGATTGTAGAAACTTTGCCAATCGGCGGCGCCACAGAAAGCACGGGGATTCGCATTCCCGACTGGACGCCTTCAAAAAATGGCGCACGACGCTATGCGAATTACACGATCGCATCGCCCGGATTTTTTGCCACGGTTGGCGCCCCAATTTTGCGTGGTCGAGAATTTTTGGAAAGCGACACAGCAACCTCAATGCCGGTGACTGTCATAAATGATGCGATGGCAAAAAAATTCTGGCCAGGGCAAGATCCGATTGGAAAACAGGTCGGGCCGGGAAGTCCACAATATCCGCTGGAAACAATCGTGGGAATTGCCGCGGATGTAAAACATCTTTCATTACGCGAAGAACCGGGTCCGGAAATGTACGTTCCTTACATGCAGAAAGTCTGGCCGTCACTTCTGACGATGGAAGTTGTGTTGCGCACGCGGCTTGATGTTGCAGGAGCCGTGACTAGCGCGCGAAATGCAATTCGCGCAATAGACGCCGACTTGCCAATCGCAAACGTCAGGCCGCTTGCATCACTCGTGGACGACTCCGTCGCCCAGCCAAAATTCTCGATGCTTCTGCTCGCGGCATTTGGCGCATTTGCACTCATCCTCGCGTGCATCGGAATTTACGGAGTTATTTCATATTCGGTGGCACAACGTACGCGCGAAATCGGCGTTCGCGTGGCGCTGGGGGCAAGCCGTTCTAATATTTTCGGAATGATCATTGGACAAGGAGCGCGGCTTGCCGGACTTGGAATTGCGATTGGTATTGCGGTGGCGCTTGGCGCGACAAAAATGATGAGCAGTTTTCTTTACGAAGTGCGGCCGGCAGATCCAACGACGTTCGCGGCGGTGTGCGTGATATTAATGAGCGTCGCCGCGCTTGCTTGTTATTTGCCGGCTCGGCGAGCGACGCGCGTGGATCCGCTCGTCGCGCTGAGACACGATTAATTTCTATTGCTTATGCGAAGTAGTGCGAAACGAATCCCAGCCTTTCGGAGTGAGCGAAGTTTTCTTGCCGGCCGCGTCGACTAATTCAATAACGTGCGAACTTCGGCCAGATTTTGCTCTGAGGATTTCGCCGATCTTCGTGATCTGTGTTCCGCGAAATACCTTGGGAACCTGGCGCTCTTGCGCCGCCGGAACCGTGAACAATAATTGATAGTCTTCGCCACCGTGCAACGCCAACTCGAGTGAATTAAATCGGTGTCGTGCGAGCGACTTGGGGACGTCAACCGCCGGAATCTGCGCGGTGAAAATTCGCGCGCTCACACCACTGGCTTGGCAGATGTGCGTCAAGTCGGTGCTTAGTCCGTCGGATGTGTCCGTCGCCGCCGATGCGATTGCGCGTATACTGCGCTCACCTGCTAACCAGCGCCCCAACCCAAGTTGAATGTTCGGACGCAAATGCGGCTCGAGCAATTTCTTCCATTTCCACTCTCGATGCAGGCCGCGCAAGATCAGCTGCAGCCCAAGTTGCGCCGCGCCCAAAATCCCGCTGACATAAATCCTGTCGCCCGGACGCGCGCCGGAACGAGTCAGCGCACGCCCGCTCGCCACATCGCCGCCGACAGTCACGTTCATTATTACAGTGGCGTTCTGGGACGTATCTCCACCAATCAGCACCATCCCGAATTCGCGCGCCGCTCGCGCCATACCTTTAATAAGGTTATCCAGCCAAGCACCGGTGCGGCTCGCAGGCAACGCCAGGCTCAGCATGAAGAAGCGCGGCGCAGCTCCCATTGCCGCAAGATCGCTTGTGGCGCGCGCGAGAGCCTTGTATCCGATCGCGTCCGGCGAATGCACGTCCACCAGGAAATGAACGTTCTCGAGAAACGCGTCACAGCTCAGCACCAGATCAGCGGCGTTACGGCCGCCGCGCGCCGAGAAGGTTCCGCGCAAAACGGCAGCATCGTCACCAATTCCTAGGCGGAGCCATCCGGGCTTAGTACCAGCAGCCCGGCGAGCTAGCCCGCTCAAAATCCGCTCAATAATCTGAGATTCGGTTCGCATAGCCTCAATCTATCCTGAAGCGGGACTTCCCAGTACAGCCTGTACGCCTGGCATTCATCTGTCCTTCAGTACAAATAGCGCGCGGAGCCATCCTGCCACATACTATAGCTCGGACAAAGCTGCCCGGCCTTCAAGACCTTCCCGATTGGGGAACGTCAAATTAAGGGTTGACTTGGCCGGAGCCGGGAACCTACACTGGCTGTGGTTGCGGACCAAGACTCGCGGTCCAAGCTGATGTGGAGTTGGAATCGGGCTCAGGGAATTACCGGCAGCAAAATTTGAGGCTACCAGCGCCTCGCCAAAAGTAAAAAATTCAAGTTCCTTGAACTGAGACGGATGAAAACTCGGTTTTACACATTCTTTGTTGCCTCAAACGACCAGAGCCGGATTCTCAAGCTCCGCGTCCCCATCTATATCCTTCATATGTTGGCGGTTTTGGCAGTGGTCGGCGGAATAACCGTGATCGCCGGCGTAGGCTCCTATTCCAGAATGCTCTGGAAGGCCGATAGCTATAATACGATTCGCAGTGAACGCGATACCCTGAAACAGCAATTCAGCCAGCTTCAGACCACGGTGAAAGATACCAACCAGCGCCTCGATTCTCTCCAGTCACTGGCTACCGAAGTTGCGATGAGCTACGGATTCATGCAATTGCGCGACACTCCTTTCGGAATCACGAAAGTAGAAGATACGCCGCAAGGCGAATTCGGCCATTCTGTCGACCAGTTTAATTTTCTGGAAAAGAGCGCGACATCGATGGCGATGTCTCAAGAAGGATTGCACCTGCTTCCGCGCCAACCGGGATTGGGCGATGCAACATTCACACCTTCGCTGTGGCCGGTTACAGGACAAATCACCGCCAGCTTCGGCGAGCGCCTGGATCCTTTTAGCGGTGAAGGCGAATTTCACAGAGGTGTGGACATTTCCGCCAATTACGGAACCTCGATTCATTCAACTGCCGACGGAGTTGTAGTCACTGCCGACACGCGAGCAGGCTACGGCCGGCTTGTGGTGATTGACCACGGCTTTGGTACGACAACTTGGTACGGACATCTTTCGGGCTTCAACGTTACGGCCGGTCAGCAAGTCCACCGCGGAGATATTCTTGGATACGCGGGAACCAGCGGACGCGCTACCGGGCCTCACGTGCATTACGAAATTCGATTGAACGGCGCGCCAATTAATCCGTTCCGCTATTTGCGATTTAATTCTTTCGGCGACTAAATTCGTTTTCGATTCAGCCAATCATTATTCAGCTAATCATTATATGTAGTAGCGGAATCTTAGTGCGCTGGCTTTGGCGTAGCTGTGGGCGCTTTCGCGGGAGTGGTCTGTTTTGGCGCGGGAGTTGGCGCGGCGAGGCCATCGAGAATTTCCGGCGTCAGCGAAACAGCGAGCTGAACGCGTTTTCCTGAAGCTGAAATATCGGCCTGTTTTACAAGCTTTGCGAGGGCATCGGCGCCCTGCGGAGTAAATTGTTTGCGCGTGTTTGGATCCGACAAGAATGCGCGCGCCATAAAACGTAATCCACCCAGCCCTAGATTCAGTTGCGTGGCATCGAGTGACGAATCGCATTCGCCTTCGAGCGCGGCGCGTAAATCCTGTCCTTGCGGAACGGCGGAGAGCGTCAACCATTTCACGCCTTGCATGGAGCTGGTGATTGCGTCAATGCGAAATGTTCCGATCTTCGCGTCCTTTGGAACTGCATCCATGCGCGCCACTGCAAAAAGCGGCGAGCCTCCGACGCGATTTATTCTTTCAGCCATTTCAGCGCCCGCCGTGTCGGAGCCTTTCGGTGTCGCTCCGGAATTTCCACTTGGGCGGCTAATTAACATGATTCGGTTTGCTGTAATGATTTGCAGCGATATTTCACCACCGGGAACACTGGATGGCAGAATATACTCAGTCGTGAAACCATCGCGCACATCTGCTTTTCCCGTGCGCAATGCATACGCAGCAATTTTCTGCTGATCGAAGCGGCCTTCCGCGAAAGTCAGAACTGTCGGCACCGGCGTAGTCGGAAAAATCGCGATGGCTACGCGATCTAAATCGCGCGAATAATCAAATCCAGTTGCGCGCACAAATTCAGCATATTCAGGGTCTTCACTCGGCGCAGGAATTAGTGCCACCAAACGATTGAGAAATGCGGAGCTGCGAAGCGTTTCCAGATCTGCATAAATTACATACGGCGCTTGCGGCGGAAGCAATGAAAGAATCGTTGGCGCGGCTCCCGGCATCGAATTCTTAGCAGGGCGTCCGGAGTGAAGGAAGTAGAATCCTGCGGCGGCAAGCAGCACGACGCCAACACACACAATAACAATCGCTGGTTTTTTCATGGTTTTACTTTCCCATCATCTCGCATTTCGCAACGAATTCCACACGGATTTCGCGGCGTAAGTGTCAGGACTTGACGGGGGTGGTATGCTGTATGGGCACCCTGAAAAATAGGATTGGCCAGCTGGCACGTTACGTGCTTAGTTTCTTTTTTACCCCCTTGCAATTCAGAGGCCGGG
>Ga0193726_1000401_pt1 | contig 47459 bp, 47 predicted proteins | sample H2c1metaG_FD_144928 | JGI IMG/M metagenome (GOLD analysis project Ga0193726, IMG submission 144928) | Soil microbial communities from a riparian zone of the East river system, Colorado, United States - H2c1 | ecosystem: Environmental > Terrestrial > Soil > Riparian zone | place: USA: East River... | reverse complement strand
GACTTCATCGTCGCCGAGAATTAATGCATAGCGCGAACCAAGCTTGTCGGCGTGGCCGAGCGCTTTGCCAAATTTTTGTTCTGTCGCCGGCATTTCTACGCGGTAGCCTGCCGCGCGCAAATCTTTGGCCGCCCGGATCGCGGTGGCGAAGGCTTTCTCGCCCATCCACGCAATATAAATGTCGCGAGCTTGCGCGGTCGGTGCCTTGCCGCTCTCTTGAAGAGATAAAATGAGACGGTCTTCGCCAATCGCAAAACCAATTCCCTTTGCAGGAGGGCCGCCAAGAAGTTCCACCAAACCGTCGTAGCGCCCTCCGCCGCAAACCGCGTTCTGCGAACCCAGGCCCCGTGCGGTAATTTCAAATGTTGTGCGCATGTAATAGTCCAGCCCACGGACCAGGCGCCAATTTTCGCGATATATTACGCCGCGCAATTCCAGCTGGCGCTTCACTTCGCCGAAATGCTCTGCGCACGCCGAGCACAGGTGCGCCGCCATCCTCGGGAGCGTGGCGATGATGGGCTGCTCGCTCTCAATTTTAGAGTCGAGCACGCGCAGCGGATTGGTTTCGATGCGCCGCTGACTGTCCGCGCCCAGCTGGTCCTTCACTTTCAGGAGTTCAGCGCGCAGCACTTCGACGTATTTGCCGCGACAATCGCGACACCCGATGGAATTGAGATCCAGTTGCACGCCTTGCAGTTCCAGGCGGTCAAAAAAGGCCATCACCATTTCGATGACTTCCGCATCGATTCCCGGCGCGTCATTCCCCCCCAAAACCTCCGCGCCGATCTGGTAGAACTGGCGATAACGGCCCTTCTGCGGCCGTTCGCGCCGAAACATGGGTCCGAGGTAATACAGCTTTACCGGCGCGGGCAATTGCTGCATTCCATGTTCGATGTAGGCGCGACATACGCTGGCCGTGGCTTCAGGACGCAGGCTGATCATGGATTCATCGCGGTCCGCGAAAGTGTACATTTCCTTCGAGACCACGTCGGTATCTAGACCAATTGAGCGCGCAAACAATTCCGTGGGCTCAAAAATCGGCAAACGAATCTCACCGAATCCGAACGTGACAAAAACTGTGCGCGCGGTTTCTTCGACGTGGTTCCATATCGGCGTTTCGGCCGGCAGCAAATCCCGCACGCCTTTGATAGCCTGGAATTTTCGAGGCTTCGCTGATGGTTTAGGTTGCAGCCCAATTTCGGGACTTTCGCTCACTCCGTTGGTTCCTCGCGATAGATATTTTTATATTCCACGTAGCGCTTGGCGTAATCCGCGATGGAGGCGCGATCGCTTTCCCTTAGCGGTCGTTTCACCTTGGCGGGCGAACCCATCACCAGGCTGCCCGGCGGAATTACCGTCCGCTCCGTGACCAGTGATCCCGCAGCCACAATGCTGCCGGTACCGATGCGCGCGCCATTCAGGATGATAGAGCCCATGCCAATCAAGCAAAGCGGCTCAATCGTGCAGCCGTGCAGCGTGACGGAATGCCCCACGGTCACATCGTCGCCCAGAATCAGCGGCCACTCGTTGCGCATCACGTGCAACACGCAACCGTCCTGGATGTTCGTGCGCGCGCCGATACGGATGTAGTGCACGTCGCCGCGAATAATGGTGCCCGGCCACACGCTGGCGTCTTCGCCGATGACCACGTCGCCGATAATCACCGTCGCGGGATCAATCCACGCGCTGGCGGCAATCTCTGGCCGCTTGCCGCGATATGCTCGGATGTCTGGAACCTTGGCCAATATTCCCCGTGGCGAACGCCGATCGATTCTCTTGCTTTGGCTTGCTTATATCTTAATGGGGAAAGTGTTTCGAGGAAAGAAATCGCGGCTACGTGAGTCGCCTAGCGTCGCGCCGCCTCCCATCAGTCGATCTGGACCGAAGGACCGCCGGCGTTGGCGCCGACTTCGAGAAGCCGGGCCGTCACAGCTCGCGCGATGGCATAAAGGCTTTTCGAGCCGGCAGCATTTTCACCCAGCGAAGCCACCGGCTTGCCGGTATCGCCTCCGATGCGGATGCGTGGATCAATCTCGATCTCTCCCAGCAGTGGCACGCCATACTCTGTCGCCGTAGTCGCGCCATCGCCGTGTCCAAATATATCCACGCTTTTGCCGCAGTGCGGGCAGGCGAACGTACTCATATTCTCGACTACGCCCAGCACTTCCACGTTTACCTGGCGAAACATTTCGATGGCCTTGCGCACATCGGCCAGCGCTACCGTCGAAGGAGTGGTCACGATCACCGCGCCGGTTACCGCCACGGTTTGAATCAGTGTCAGCTGCACGTCGCCGGTGCCGGGCGGCAAATCAATCAGCAAATAATCCAGTTCGCCCCAATCCACGCTGCGCAAGAATTGGGTAATCACACTGTGCAGCATCGGCCCGCGCCAGATCATCGGTTTGTCGCCGGGATTCAGCAGCCCCATGGAGATCATTTTGATGCCCTGGGCCATTACCGGGATGATGCGTTTGTCCTGCGTCGCCTGCGGCTCGGAGTGCGAGCCCAGCATGATGGGCACGTTGGGACCGTACACGTCCGCATCCATGAGGCCGACCTTGAAACCAAGTTTCGCGAGTGCTAGTGCCAGATTCACAGCGACGGTAGTTTTGCCCACGCCGCCTTTTCCGCTGGCGACGGCCACGAGATTTTTCACGCCCGGAATCGGCTGGCGTTCGGGCTGCTGCATCGGACCTGTTCCTGGCGGCATTGTTCCTCTGGAATTGCGGTGACGTTTGAAGTTCTGGCGACAAACCAAAAAATCTTAGCGATGCAAGCGGAGGCGGAACACGCTACACGATCAGGCGTTCACGCCGTGGCACTTTTTATATTTCTTTCCCGAGCCACAGGGACAAGGATCGTTGCGGCCGACTTTCGCCGCGGCACGCACGGGCTTGGGCGCTTCCGCTTGCGCGGGGCCGGTCTGATATTGCAAATCGCTCTGCTGCCTGGATTGCTTGCGTTCCAAGTCGCGAGCCACCGAAGGCAAGTGTCGCGGTTCTCCATCGCTCGAAGTAGCGCGGGCCGCGGCACTAGCCATGGCGCTGTGCGCTCCCGGCCGAGGTGGACGCGGCGGCTCGGGACGCTGCTCCGCCACTTGAGGAGGCGGCTCGCCTTGCTGCATTTGAATGTGGAACAAATAGCGGATCGTTTCGTTGTCGATGCGCGCCATCATGTCTTCAAACATGGTGAATGCTTCTTTTTTGAATTCGACAAGCGGATCTTTCTGTCCGTATCCGCGAAGCCCAATGCCCTCTTTTAGGTGGTCGAGCGAAAGAAGGTGGTCTTTCCACTGGGAGTCCACTACATCCAGAATGATGCGGCGCTCCAGCCAGCGCATCAGGTCCGCGCCGAATTGCGTTTCTTTTTCCGCGTAGCGCACGTTGACGGCTTCTGCAGCGGCATCGGAGAGGGCATCATGCGTTAGCGTGCCGGGATCCGCGCCCGCAGCTTTGGCATCAATTCCAAACTGCGCGTTCATCTCCGCGAGAAACTGCGTGGCATTCCACTGGTCGGGATGCTGCTCGCGCGGGCAAAACGTGTCCACCAGCTCGCGGGCGACATCTTCCGCGATGCCCAGAACGTAATCGCGCTGGTCTTTGCCTTCGAGCGCGGAGCGGCGAATGCCGTAAATAGTTTCGCGCTGCTTGTTCATTACGTCGTCGTATTCGAGCAAATGTTTGCGGGCGTCGAAGTTCTGCGCTTCTACAGATTTCTGGGCGTTTTCGATGCGCCGCGAAATCAGCCCGGACTCAATGGGCACACCTTCGGTCATGCCCAGACGGAACATCAACGCTTTCACGCGCTCGCCGCCGAAGATGCGCATGAGATCGTCTTCCAGCGAAAGGAAAAACCGGGACGAGCCTGGATCGCCCTGGCGTCCGGCGCGTCCGCGTAGCTGGTTATCAATGCGCCGCGCTTCGTGACGTTCCGTGCCAAGAATGTGCAGGCCGCCGAGCGCTACTACTTCGTCGTGTTCGGCTTTGCACTGCTCGGCGAACTGGTCGTATATGGGCTTCCACTGGTCGGACGGCACCTGAAAGATTTTTCCTTCGTGCTGGAAGAGCACCATAGGTGCCACCGGCTCCGCGGCACGGTCGGAACCTGCGTCCGTCGCGGCGATCACCGCGGGTGCCGCGGCATAGGGCATGGCCAACTTGTTCTTCAGGCAATAATCGCGCGTCATCTGCTCGGGATTTCCGCCCAACAGAATGTCCGTGCCGCGTCCGGCCATGTTGGTGGCCACGGTGACCGCACCTTTGCGCCCGGCCTGGGCCACGATGCGCGACTCGCGCTCGTGCTGCTTGGCGTTCAACACTTCGTGAGGAATTTTCGCGGCTTTCAGCAGCGCCGCAATCGTTTCCGACTTTTCAATCGAGATAGTGCCTACCAGCACCGGCTGGCCGCGCTCGTGATAATGGCGAATACCGTTCGCGAAGGAATCATCTTCCTGCATGATGCCGTTCACCACGGCGGTGAATTTTTCTTTTTCCGTGCGGTACACGATGTCGGGATGTTCTTTGCGAATCAGGTTGCGGTTGGTGGGAATCATCACCACGTCGAGGTTGTAAATCTTGCCGAACTCCGCCGCTTCCGTTTCGGCCGTTCCGGTCATACCCGAAAGCTTTTTGTACATGCGGAAATAATTCTGAAAGGTAATGGTCGCGAGGGTCTGATTCTCGCGCTCGATCTTGACGCCTTCTTTGGCTTCCACGGCCTGATGCAGTCCATCGGACCAGCGGCGGCCGGGCATCTGCCGACCCGTGAATTCATCCACGATGATGATTTCGCCATCTTTGTTCACATAGTCGACGTCAATTTTGTACAGGGAGTGCGCACGCAGCCCCTGATACACGTGGTGCATGATTTCGATATTCGCTGGATCGGACATGTTGCTCAGGCCCAGCAAGCGCTCGCACTTGTTGAAGCCCTCTTCCGTCAGCGTGGCCTGGCGGTGCTTTTCATCTATGGTGTAATCAATGTCCTGAATCAGCTTGGGGATAATCTTGTTGATCTTCGCGTACTTATCCGTGGACTCTTCCGACGGTCCGGAAATAATCAGCGGTGTGCGCGCTTCGTCGATGAGGATGGAGTCCACTTCGTCCACGATGGCGAAGTGGTGCCCTCGTTGCACACAATTGGCCAGGTCGTACTTCATGTTGTCGCGGAGATAGTCGAAGCCAAATTCGTTGTTGGTTCCGTAGGTGATGTCCGCGCCATAGGCAGCGCGCCGCTGCTCATCGTCGAGGTCGTGCACGATCACGCCGACACTCAACCCCAGTGCGCGATACAGTGCGCTCATCCACTCCGCGTCGCGGCGTGCCAGGTAATCATTCACGGTGACGATGTGCACGCCGCGCCCGGCCAGTGCATTCAAACTTGCCGGAAGCGTAGCCACCAGCGTTTTGCCTTCGCCGGTTTTCATTTCCGCGATTTTGCCTTCGTGCAGAACCAGGCCGCCGATCAACTGCACATCAAAATGGCGCATTTTCAGGAAGCGCCAACCGGCTTCACGCACCATTGCAAAGGCCGGCACGACGGCGGGCTCCAGCGCCTGGCGCATCAATTCGCGAAATGTGGGCTCTGCGGGATCCGCGTCTTTCAGGCGCGCCTGCACCTGGCTCTTCAGCTCGGCAAAGCGCAGCTTCAGATCTTCGTCGGACAATGCCTTGACGTCGGCTTCCTGCGCATTGATCGCCGTGATCACTGGCTGCAATTTCTTTACGTCGCGCTCGTGCTTGGTGCCGATAAATCGCGCGACAACCCTATCGAGTATTTGAGCTGCTTCCATGTAGTGGTTCGCCGTTTCCTGACGGTCTTCTGCGTGTAGGTCCGAACAGAGGGCTACAGCTAGTTGTGTACGTTCATCTTATTCTAACTGGTTGGATGCATTCACGCCAAGAATCGCAACATGCGGCAGCGGCTCAGTTTCCGGTTAGGCCGCGAGGTTAGGCACAACCGGAGATAAAATGACGTTATCTCTGCAAGTTCCTAAATTGAACCCGTTCTAAACTGTTGAAGGTCTCGTCAAGACTGAAGTCGTTCGGCGCACGCATGAAACTTGGGCTCCTTACAGCCATGCTTTTATTCGCAGTCCCGCAAACTACGCAAGATACGGTTCTCGACCGTCTGTCCAAGGTTGCGCGATTTGCCTTTGGTCCCACAGGATATGCAGGAGTCATCTCCACGGGCGAAAAGGATTACAAGGCGGTGCTAGCGAGAAGTACGGCTCTGTCCGATCTCGAGAAACTGTTCACCGAAGGCAATATAGAGGCGAAGTGCTACGCCCTGGTGGGAATTCACAGACTCAATGCTACGCGCTTTAAGGAGCTGGTCCGCCCCCCAGAAGGATCGAAAGAAACAGTGACCACCATGGAGGGCTGCATCATATTTCACGTTCCGTTCACTCAAATCCTCAAACGAATCGCTGCGAACAAATACTGAACGCTCCATTCCGCCTTGAATGTCCTTATTAGTTAGGTTACTAGACAAGTGGAGTATCTGTCTCCGAACGTCGACGAACTATTTTCTTGTGAGTGAAGCGAATAACAAAGTAAATGCCCGACCCAACCGTCACGAGTGCCCCGGCGATGAGGGCGGAATCCGCGAGCTCAATCCTCTCGTTCTTGCGTTGTTCGACTCCTAAGGTCACTTCATTTTGGGGTGTGCGGTCATGCAGCCAAGCAGAGAACGCTTTATCAAGATTCCTACGGTGAATATGTTCAGGGGTCAGGTGCACCAGAACGAAGGCGGCAGCATAGACAGCCAGAAATAGAGACAGGAATCTTCGAGCGGGCATTCTCGGAAGTTTAGCTCAGAAAGGACTGCCACTGGACCTATCGTGGCTGGCTAGTGGCTGGTAGGTTTGAATGTATAGGTCGGGTTACCGACAAGTGTCTTGTGACGTTTCGATTACTCTGCCGGGAGATTTTCCTCCCCGCCTTGATAACTGGCTTCCATCGCTGCGAATTCCTATGCTTGGCGGCGTTTCTTCCGGCGTTTCTTTTTCCACGTCGTAGTAATTACCGAAGGCGTTCCAAATCCGTTCCAACAACCAGGGAACGCGGACAAGAGTGCTCCACAAACACTGCCGAGTTAGCGGTTGTCGCTGATCGCTGTATTTTGGGAAAATGGTACAGCCAAAGTGCTAGTTGATCGGAAACTGGGACACTATTCAACATTCGGCAATCAACGAGCGTCTGCAGCCTGCGCAGTTGCTAGGACATCAACTCGTTGACCTCGGCATGCGGAATCGTGCGATCTGTAAACGCCGCGTACGTGCCTTCCTGTAGCAATGTGCGCGCGGCGTCTCGCGCCATCGCCAAGGTCGCCCGCATGATGGCGGAGCCGACGCTTAAGCGTGCTATGCCAATACGCTCCAGTTCACCCGCTGGCGCCAGCCCGGGGCCCACAAGAACATTAATCGGGCCTTTGATTTCGCGCACCAGACTTGTCAGCGTGGGCAAATCTGCCACTCCGGGTACGAACAAACAATCGGCACCCGCCTCGCGATAGGCGTTCGCACGCCGAACTGTTTCCGCAAATCTATTGCCGGGCTCGCCAACGCCCGCAAGATACACGTCGGTGCGCGCATTAATTACCACCGGCACACCGGCGCGATCTCCTGCGTCACGCGCCGTGCGGATGCGGGCAATCTGTTCTTCGATTTCGAACAATATTTTGGGTGCTTTGCCGGTGGAGTCTTCCAGGTTGCAGCCGATCGCTCCGGCATCCATCATGCTACGAATTGTTTCCGACAATTCCAGTACAGTTGTTGCATGTCCAGCCTCGATGTCGGCGCTGACCGGAACATCCACCGCGCGAGCGATACGCGCGATGGCTTCCAGCATCAAGCCGCGAGGAATTTTCTGTCCGTCCGGGTACCCCAAAGCCGCAGCTACGCCAGCGCTAGTGGTGGCGATGGCTTTCGCGCCGGCCTTTACAAACAATCGGGCGCTCACGGCGTCCCAGGCATTCGGTAGCACCAGAATTGGAGGCGCCTTGTGCATGGCGCGAAACGCATCAGCGTTTGCTGCAAGTTGTCCTGACATCTTTCGCTTCTCCTCTGGCTCACTGAATCGCCGCAAAAAACCCGGCATATTCCGCCGGCTATTGTATGGCTCTCGATTTTATCCAAGTGAGGGCTGGAAAAATCATGAAGAATTACGTAAGTATGTTGGGGGTTGTGACGATGTGTGGAAGCTGTGTAGTGCTTGTGGTGAAGGAACACGTGGTTGAACGAAGTTGCTTAACGGCAGCCTTACACGGCCCGCTGCCAGACTTTAGCTAATACCAATCCGCCGGCGGATCATGCAGGGACCAGAATTCCGGCGCCGGGCGAGTAAATTCAATGCCTACGCGCATCATTCCGGAATGCGGAACACCGACATAGGCCACTTGCCCTTCGCACTCATCCCAATTTTTCTGATTCAGCAAGACCAGCTTCTGCCCTAACGAAACCTTCGTCCTGAGAGTCAGCAAAACTCCGTGAGCGTTCGCACTCAACGTAAAAGTTTGCTCCCGGAAAGCTTGCTTCCCTTCCCCGTGTCCCTTAACGACCAGTGGCACGTCGAGGGTAATGCGTTGACTGCGTCTTTCGGCAATGGCGGTGGGCATGGGCGTTTCCCCGGAAAATCTTAGACAACGATATGACGAGGTGATGCACTACGAGGTTACAGACTAGCGCTTTTAATGTGAATGAATCTACTGTCCTGAAGCGCAGAAAAATACCTGGCCACACGACTGGTAAATGGTTTTCCGATGCCGTGATGTTAGACGGGCTAGAAAAGTTGATTTTTAGTGACGGCAAGGAAAAATTCAGCGCATCCTAATGAAAGGAACTGGGCCTAGCGAGCAACCAGAGTATCGGCAGTCTGGGCAACCGCGTCTTCTTCGATGGCCGGAGCCACACGGTTGATTTTGCCGGCGAGCAAGCGGCGATATTTGGTGCGCTCGTCAAGATTCATGTCCACAATTTCAAAAGCCATATCCTGCGCGCGGTAATCGCGCATCAGCGCGGTGGCATGCAAACTACGCAGCCCCAGTTGCAGTTTCAATTGCACCTGGGTGCCAGGCGCCAGATGCCGGTTAATTGCAGCTACCCCGCCAGCCAGACTGGCGGTTTTGATTTCCAGGCGGCAATTCTCTTTCAGGTTGGTGCTTACGGCGGTGAGCGGCTTGCGCAGGCGTACGCGGGTGTGCCGGCGCTGGCGGACGAACTTTGAATTGGCGACCACCGTCAAGGGCGCGAGGGTGAGGTCTTCGTTTTCAATGCCGCTCTTGGGCAAGAACTCCTGCGACCATGCCAGATCCAGCTTTTCCAGAGCTTGCAACGCCGCGATGCGCAGCTCCTGAGAATGAATCCAGCCGAAAACTTTCTTGCCGCTGGCGATACGCTTCAGCGCGGCTATGGATTCCGGAGCGTTGATGCGCCCCAGTGCTTCCACGGCTTTGACACGCAGATACTGCCCGGAACCGATGGGCAAATCGCCATCCACGATGGTCAGTAAGCGGCCCAGCGCTTCGCGATTGGCGGATACGCCGATTTCATCAATGACCAGCGGCATCACCAGCGGATCAACGTGGTCCAGAACGTCGAGCAAAATGCGGCATCGCCCGGGTCCGCCGCAGGCGGATACCTGGCGGACGATGCGGTCCTGAGCGTTGCGGGTAAAATCGCGAATGCGGCCTGGCAAGAATACCTGCACGGCTTGCGGGTCCAACCGGCTCAGCAGACCAGCCATCTCCACCGCTTCCACAATGGGTCCACCGCGCAAGGTGCTGCGCAAATATTGCAAGCCCTCTTCGCCGAGGTCCCCCGCAAGATTCGCGATATGTTCGGCGTCCTGACGGTGTGTGCAGCGATTGAAGCGTGCCGAGAGCTGCTCCATTGCGCTTTGCGGCAGAAGTCTGAGCACCCCAGTGAGTCCGGCAGCCACCTGTCGCGCGCGCAATGCTTCGTCCACGAATTCGGGGACGCGCTCTTCGATACCCATTTTCCCGCGCAAGGAGCGCGCAATCCCCGGGCGCTGCGTTTCCACGCCAGCGATCAGATCCAGGGCCTGCTCCATGGCGGCATACGACCGCGTAGTGGCCGCTTCCTGACTCAGGCGCACAAACGCCGCGCTGACCATGCCCTGCACTTCGGAATCCTGCTCCACGCTGAGACGCAAGCCCACGTGGCGCAGCGCTTCACCCAGCAATTTCGGATCGGCCTTGGAATACAGTTCGGCCATCTCGGACAATCCGAGGGCGGCCTTCTTGCGTGCGTCCGCTTCTTCGCTGTCGGCGCAGGCGGCGTAGTTCTGCAGGATGCAGATGGCTTCCGCGACATTTCCTTTTTCGATCAGGTCGCCGACGTAGGACTGCACGTTGCGCGGAGGAATACACCAGGCTTCGTCGGAAAGCAAAACGCTTTGCTTGCCGCTATCGGGTACCGCCGCCCAGAATTGGCGGTCCAGGATTTCGCGGTGGGACTCGGCCAGAATGCCCGCGTCGGCCATTTTATTTTCGTGCGCGCCAAGAATTTTGCGGAGATTTTCAATCTCTTGGTTCATGCGATCGAGCATCTGGCGGACGGCATTAACTTTTACTTCGCCGTGTTCGAATTGCTCCAACGCAAAACGGATAGCCAAGTGTTCAGCCAACTGCACGAGCATGCTTTCATCGGGCTTGGCATGGGTGGTCTGCGCCGCCAGACCCGCGATGGCCTGCTTCAGTGTGATCTGCGCATTTCCCGGTAATTTCGCAACCTGTTGCTGAAATGCTCCGGCTCCCGCGACGCCGCCTTGATGGGAGGCTACCTGCCCGAAACTGGTAAGCGCGCTGAGTATTCCGTACATCTCGGCTTCGCTGGGCTCGACCGGTTTTCCGCTGGAATAGGTGTTGCTCGGCACCAATCCTTCGGGAACTTCTGCTCCGGCTGGAATCCAGTAGCCGCCCGCATCTCCGCCGGCCGAGACGCCGGAATACGATGTGGTTGGCACATCAAAAGTCGCGTCGGGCGTTCCTGTGCCCGGAACGCCCGGTCCAGGAACACCTGGCCCGGTTCCCGGTATACCGCGCCCACCCGATCCGTAACCACTTCCGCTCGGGCCGCCGGAAGCGGTGCCGGTATCCGAGTGCGACCCCTGTGCCGCGGCGATCAATTCCAATAATTTTTTGGGATCGTTCAGCCATTGCTTGAATTGATCCTGGTTAGCGTCTCCCAGGGAAGCAGCGGCAAGTTGCGCCGCCACGCTGGCATCTTTCAAGCGCGCATCCGTGGCGATGAAGCAAATTTCGTTGATGCGAATTCCACGCGCACCGCTAAGTGCACTCTTCAATTGCAGCGCCAGTTCCGCAGGCTTGGCTTTGCTGGTAGGAAAGGCGTGAGCAAAACGCCGCAACTCATCCTGTGTGACGATGGGAAAGAACTGGACGCTGGCAACCCCCGCGGCAGAAAGCAGCTGGGCAAATTGTTTCTCGGCAGGCGACCCTTCGAGCGGCACGCCATCCAGCAACAGTTGTGAACCGCTGGCGCCAAGTAACAGCCCTGATTCCGAAGCTACCGGCGTGGCCGTCTGTAACTCACTCCAGGCCACATCCAGCATTTCCCGGGTGCGGGAATGTTCGTAGCCATACAGACGCGCAAATTTCAACAGAATGTTCAAACTGCGAACAAAAGCGCGGGCCGATGCGGAGTGTGGGTCTTTTCTCATGACCGAAGTAATGGAGCCTGGTGTAGGACTTCCTAGCTAGTACCCTAAGTTCCAGCACGTAACCCCGCAATGGTACAGAGGTCCTATGTGCCCAGGCGGTCAAGTAACGGACAGGTGGCGAGTTTCCAACGCCCGCTGCGAGGCTTTAGCAGTTGATTATTAAGTTTTGCTAACGGCTATGCGACCGCGGCGCCGCGCGCGGTTGATGGAGGCCGCAGAGGGAGGCAGCGACCCCAGTTCGAGTAGCAGTTTGCGAAGACGGGAGCGCTCTTCCAGGTCCATTTCCACAAATTCGAACGCCATGGCTTGAGGGCGGGCTCCCCGCACGATGGCCTGAGCCTTGATGTTTCGAACACCGGAAGACAATTTCAAATTGAGCAAGCTGCCGGGGGCCAGGTGCCGTTCTCCGGACCCGATGCCGCCACCCAGATTCAGTTCGGGAACGGAGAGCCGGAAATTGTCCCTGAGATTGGTGGTGGTCATGATGACGTTGCGGGAGAGCTTCAGCCGGGCGTAGCGGCGCTGCCGAATGACGGAGGCGTTGGGTTCGGGATCGCTGGGTTCCAGCGCCAGGTCCTTGTGGTCGATGCCACTACTGTCCAGCTTTTCCTGACCTACAGGAGGGTCAATCAACAGCAATGCCTGCGCCGCAGCAATTCGCAGCTCGCTGGGATAGGTCCAGCGCCAAAGTTGCTTGGCGTCCAAAATGCGCTGCAGCGAGTTGCCGGCCGGCGTAGCACGCAAGCGCCCCAATGCTTCGATAGCTTTCACTCTGGCAAATCCCGTGGTGGAGTCATCGTCCACCAAGCGCATGAGCTTGGCAACGCATTCGGGACGCCCGGACATACCCATTTCATCGATGGCCAGCGGGCGAATCATGACATCTAGAAAATCGTAAAGGGCGACCAGCAAGCGCGCACGCTGATCGGCTGGAACGGAGGAAAGCTGGCGCACAGTGCGGTCATGGGCGGTTCGCGGCCACTGCTCCAGGCGGCCAGGAAGGACATTCTCGACGGTGTCGACGTCGAGCTGGCTCAACAAGCCGATGACTTCAGCAGCCTCGGCCGCAGGGGCGTTTTGCAGCGTCTCTATGAGGCGCTGGGTGGCTTCCTCACCCAAACCACGCGCCATGTCGCCCAGCAGCTCGCAATCGTCACGGAAGCCAGAATGACCAAATCTGGTGGTCAGGTACTGCAGGGTAGCCTGTGGCATGAGGGCCAGAATCTCGTTCATGCCGTCCGGAAGTTGCCCACCGCGCAGCGCTTCCTCCACGAACTCAGGGATACGCTCTTCGGCTCCGATGCGCGGACGCAAAGTCTGGGTGGAACCGGGACGCTGCGTTTCGACACTCTCAAGAGACGCCAGGGCCTGATGAATTGCGGCGTAGCAGCGCTTGGCCGCAGCTTCCTGGCTGAGGCGCACGAAAGTGGCGCCGACAAGCATTTGGAGTTCCGGCTCGCGCTCGATAGCCAGCTGATTTCCAGTGCGGCGAATCGCCTCCATCAACGCGCTGCCATCACCGCTGCCATAAAGTTCAGCCAGGTCGGAAAGCCCTATGGCCGTAGTACGACGGGCCTCGGGCGCTTCCATGCCCACGCACGACGCATATTTCAGCAAAACTTCGTTGACGGTCTTGAGTTCACCGCGGCGCAACTGATCTTCCAGATAGATACGAATATTGCGGGGCGGCACGCACCAGGATTCATCCGAGGTCAGGACTTCTTTCTTGTTTTCTTCGGGCACCTGTTCCCAGAATTCCTGATCGAGGAGTTCGGTGTGTGACTGCACGGAAAGGCCTGCACTGGCCATCATTTCTTCCTGCGTCCCGAGAATCTTGCGCAGCGCTTCAATTTCCGAATTCATGCGGTCCAGCAGCTGTTTGACGGCGTTTACGCGTAATTCACCCCGTTCATAGCTGTCCAGCGCGAAACGAATGGCCACGTGTTCAGCCAGCTTGAGGAGCATGGGCTTGTCTGGCGCTTCTGTAGGAGCCTGGGCAGCCAATCCAGCGAGGGCCTGCTGCAAAGTGACCTGTGCCCGCATGGGCATGGCACTGAGCCGGGACTGGAAGGTGGGGGCATCCATGCGGGCGTCGGGGTTTTTCCGCGATTTCCCAAGTTGCGAAAACAAACTGAGGACGGAGCGGATCTCCTCCTCCGCTACCGTATAAACGGGCGCCGACGGATCCGTGGACCGCACGGAGTTGGACATTACGGAGTTGGAAAGTATGAGCTCCGGAGGCCCACTGCTGGGTGGCCCGGTGCGAAGCAGCGCGGACGCGGCAAGCCACTTGCCAGGCTTGCGGGTAGGCTCAATCCCAGAAATTCCTAATCCCAGGCTTTGAATGCCAGCAGCAGAGCCACCCGTACCCGAGCCAGCTCCACTGCCACCGGTGGATTCCGTCGTTGGCGTGCCTGTGCCACTGCCAGCCCCAGTGCCGCCACCAGTGCCACGACCGGTGGAATCCCACAAACTCCCGCCGCTACCAGGGCCGACGCCACCGCCTGAGCCGCTTCCTCCGCTACCTGAACCCGCCGCGCCACCGCCGCCGCCACGCGAACTCTCCGCAGCCAGAATCATCTGCAGCAAGCGATTGGGATCATCAAACAGCCCCTGCATGCCGTCGCCAGACGCGCCCAGGACCTTGGCTGCCAGGTTCGCCGCCGTCTTGATGCCCGCAACGGACGAATCCTCGGCTACGTAGCGAATCTCATTGACCTTGATGCCGGTCTCACCCGCGAGGGCGGACTTGAGCTGTTCGGCCAATGAGGACGGCTTGGCGTTTCCACTGGGGAAAGCTCGGACGAAACGCGCGAACTGCGCTTGTGAAAGAGCCGGAGAGAAATGGATGCTGGCGATACCGGAAGATATCAGCAGTTGAGCAAAACTTTTTTCGCCGGCGGCGGCACCGAGCGGCACCCCGTCCAGCAGGATTTGATTCCCTGAGGCGCCCAGCAGCAATCCGCTGCCACCACTTTCGTCGAGCGCAGATCGAAGCTCTTTCCAGGTTGTTTCAAATTGGGCAGCAGTACGCACATGGCCAAACTCGTATAAACGAGCGAATTTCAGCAAGATATTGAGGCTGCGAACGAAAGTTCGCGAGCCGCCACGAGTGTCGGTGCTCATGTATTGAGGGGAGGTATGGACCCTCCACTTCTCCTACTACAGTAAATTCTATTGCCGTGGCAAGACAAGTGCAGCCCCCGGCATTGTAGCCACTTGACTAACATCCGACGCGCGATAGAGGGACAAAATTTCAATTATATGTTGGACACTATCGCAGACTGGCGTGGGCGGCAAGGAATACACTAGGGTCAACCGTCACTTCCGCTGAGTCGGCCCGATTTGATGCGAGGGGCTGGCGGTCAACTTCAGAGATCCCGTGATGACGCCAGACAACGTAACCCCTGATCAAACGCATATCGATCAGCCGACAGTCCGGAAAGAAACGCAGGACCAGGTTTCAGACAATCTGCCGCCGACTGAAGCTTTGCTGCAAAATCGCTTCAAAGCTGAATCACCGAGGATACCGGGCGTTGGCGAACTGCAACCCAAGAAACCAGGGCTTGCCACCATACACCTGGCGGGGATCGCAGTTGCGGTGCTATTGATCGCGGGCCTCGCCACGTATTGGATAGCCTCACGTAAACGCGTTTCCAATGTGCGCGCCGCGGCACCCGCGGAGCTACAACTGCCTGAAACACCCAGTCCCGCCGCAGCGCCTGCGATACAAACAAATGCGGACCAGATTATTGCGACCGTGACGGAAATGGCCAAGCCCTGGTCTTCAAAAGAGTTTGTTTACCGCGACCCACTTTCTACTCTGACCAGGCAGGCCATACTGGTGCGTTTGCCTAAAGGCTCCGCCACACAAGCGTCTGGCTACTGGGCTTTCGGGATGAATGCGGCCTACGGAAATTGCAAACTTGAGTATGTAACCGACATGAGCAGACTGCGCGAAGACTATGGCTACCGGCAAGGCACGCATCCGATGGTCGGCGATCCCTGCAGCCGGTCGGTCATCGATGCGGTGAAGATTTAGGTTATGCCTGGAAACGTATGGGTTCGCGGTGGTGTCGTGCAAGGCGTGGATGTTCGGCCTCCGCTGGAGATCGAGGTCGTCTTGAAAGGTCAAAACATCATCGCCAATCGCATGGAGTAACGAACGGGACGGCGATGCTCACAGCCCCGCAGTGCCCGTCCCACCTGTTGCTGATTTCCGCCGCCCATCGGCGCTGGCCTCGTGAATTTCCCGCAACTCTGGCAGATCCGCATCGGCATTTGCCCAAGCCTTTCCTGCCAGCGCAAATTCCGACGCCGCAATCTGCGTTTCACCGTCATGTTGGGCTGAAAGTGCCACTGCGTAGTGTGCACCGGCATATTCGGGCGCGCGTTCGAACATCAGACCTGCGAATTGTTTGGCGATGCCCCAATCTCCGATGCTTCGAGCCGCGCGATTGATTCTCTCTAATTCATACAAACCTTGAATCCATGCGTCCGGGCCATTTTCAGCGGCGATTCGTTTGGCGATGCGTTGCAGTAGTGGCTGCGCATCGAGGCTGCGTTGCACCATCAGAATCTGCACGCGCAGCATGGCCACATACAGGCGGGCGGGAGGGCCTTCGTTCGGAGAGAGAGTTGCGGCTTCCTTCTCCGCCAGGTTCAACTCCTGCGCGGCATCCGTGGGTTTGTTGAGCCCCAGCAAAGCGTTTCCGGCGAGGCTGTGGCCTGAGGCTCGGGCCAGGGCGAAAGAACTGTTGATCAATTCGCGCGCAGCGGCAAGCGCTTCTGAATAGCGGCCGCGATCGAGCAGGAATTCGCACAAATCCTTGCGATTAAACGCGTCGAAATCAGAGTGCGGAGTCAACGCGCCCGCGCGGCGATAAAGACTTTCCGCCTGTTTCATTTTTCCGAGGAACTGATAAGAAGACGCCAGCAACCCCAGGTTGTGAGGATGGTGCCAGTCCACCGTGGGCGGAAAATTATTTCTTTTGAAATATGCCAACTCCAACGTGTCGGCAACTTTGAATTGGACAATGGCTTCGAGCATTCCACCGGTGCGGCGCAGCACGTGGCCATACATGTGATGCGCGTGAGGAATTTCCGGAGCCTGCCGCACATAAACGCGCGCAAATTTCAGAGCTTCTTCAGGATGGCCGGAATTTTCGTAGCAATGAGTAAGGAAATGGTTGGCGGCAAAATTATCAGCTGATACGGCGAGAACCTTTTCATAAAAAGGCATAGCGCTTAGTACGCAACCCTGACCATTGCCGAATGGATTGGCTTCCTCGGCATTGCCGCGGAGCAACAGAAATTGTTCGTCGCCGGGAAATTCCGCCAGCGCGTCGTCCAAAGACTGTTTGAATGCCGCGAAAGCTTCGGGGCTGGACGAATTCAGCATGGCTTTCAACTGCATCTCACGAATTTGTATTCGTTGACGCTCGCGTGGGCTTGTGGTGTTTGAAAGTTCCCACGCTTTGACCATCGCGCTGGTGGCCGCCGTGAAATCCATCGGCGAGTAGGCATAGCTGAGCCCCACATAAGCCATGGCCATCTGCGGATCACTCCGCAGGGCCTGATGAAACGAGCGAGCCGCTTCAATCCACACGTACGACTGCAGGTAGGCGAGACCCTGGTCGTAGAAAATTTGTGCTTGTCGAGATTTGGTCGAAACCGCTTCATGAATTTTGCCAATCCCCTGCTGCTGCGAGACAGGCCGCTCAAGGATCTCTGCTGGCAGCCAACCGATGTGCGCGTGGCCGTCATGCGGGGCTTCCTGCGCCACCAAAGAGCCCGTCGCAAAGAAAATGAAAATCATCCGCGACACAATGCCCGTCGTAACGCGTCGCGGGTGCCACTTGGAAGATTGCGCGATTCTCATGCCTGCACCTGGACGGTAATACGGTCCACGCCATTCCAGAGGTAGCCGCCGGCGTTCCACGCAGGCTTGACCGGCTGGCGATTGCCGTAAATATCGCGCGCTCTCGAAACCAATTGATAGTTGCCGGGCGCTGGCGGTTTCCAGTCATATTCCCATAGGCGCCAGGCGTAACGAGCATGTTCGGGGCCAAGCGTCGTTGCCTTCCAGGTATTGCCGCTATCAGTTGAAATCTCCACTGAGGCGACGGGTTTTTCCCCTCCCCATGCGGCACCGCGAACTGAAATATTGCGGCCCGCTGAGAGGTGGATCACAGCGTTTTCATCGGGTTTGGCAATGATGGACTTCAGATGAAGAGAAGTAAGCGGCAGCGTGCGTTTCTTGTCAGCCGAGTCGTTCGGCGAATGACTCGGAAGCTGCTCTGCTGGTACACGGTATCCGGGGTCCATGTAGGCTCCCGAGTACTCGCGATCGAGCACGGTAATTTCCTGGAGCCATTTGATGGACGCGGATCCGATCCACCCGGGAATCAGCGCCCTAGCTGGAAATCCGTGGGGCATGGTGAGTGGGGCGCCGTTCATGTGCGTAGCGACCAAAGAATTTTCGTCCAGTGCTTTTTCCAGAGGAATGCTGCGAATAAATTTTTCGGCGCCTTCCGGCGCAGTGTCGAGCCCTGCAAAAGCCACGTGACGGGCTGAGGGCTTTAGCCCGGCCAATCGCAAAAGGTCACGCAGGCGGGGACCTTCGAACGTGGCGTTTCCCACCGCACCTTTGCGCCAGGGAACTCCACCAATTCGCGGATCGTAGAAAGCGCGGCCGTTACCGGCGCACTCCATCGTATTCGTTACGCTCCTCTTGGATAGCGCCGCCAGATCGCGAAAATTCATGGCGACCGGGTTTCTTACCTCTCCCGCGAGGCGCAGCTCCCATTTCCCAACGTCGATGGATGACGGCATGATCGCGTTGTTGCGCACAAAAAAGCTTTGGGTAGGAGTGATCCAGGAGATAAGCGCGGCCATGGACATTTCCATGGTGAGGAATTTGCGGGAATACACGATCATTCCCGGATCAGCGGTGTTGTCGGAAGGATCGGATTGTGGACGGGACCGGCTGGCCACCGGAAACGACGCGAGCAGCAGCGCTAGATCCGCCGGATGTTGAAATACGGCTGCGCCTAGCGCGCCAGCGCCAGCGGCCAAAAAATCGCGGCGAATCAGCTTTTTAGACATACCCAAGTTTTATTTTCTCACGGCGCGGCAGGGCGTGCCATTGAGCTGCATTTCAGATCAGCAACCTCCGCAACAAAATAAAAAGGGGCCTCGATCGAGGCCCCTCTTTATGAACTGAATTTGCGGCGAAGTTTAGAAAATGAACTTCACAACAAATTGCATATTGCGTGAACCGCCGCTGAACTGGTGGGCGTTCAGGAATTGGTCGCCCCCGCTCGTGTTGTTGTAGCTGGTACTGAGCGCGTTATTAACCAAAGGTTCGAACACGCTCGGCTGCGCCAGAGAGAAGTTGCGATGGTTGAAGATGTCCAGCGCCTGAACTCCCAGTTGCAGGGAGAAGCGTTCCGTCATGTGAATGTACTTGGAAAGTCCCATATCCCACTCGTTTACGCCAGGGGATCGGAAGGTATTGCGGCCGAGACTCGACACGGTACCCAGTTGAGCAACAACATACCTGGCTGTGGGATCGAGTGCATAGTAGCCCACAATCGAAGCGTCATCCAGGAATGCCCCTGTTACCGGGTCAGTGGCACCGCAGGCCGGATTGACGCCGGACGTTGTGGTTGCTCCGCCTGCACCAGCGCATACAAATCCGACGTCTGAGGCAGTGTTGCCGCGGCCGGCAGGATTGAATACTGGCCGATCGCCCGCAGAGTCACCGTTTCCGTTGGCGTCCACGCCATCGATTATGGTGATGGGCTGGCCGCTGTAAGCCAGGAAAGTGCCAGAGTACTGCCAGCCACTTACCAGACCATTCAGGAAGCGGTGATCGCCGTTGAGTTTTGGAACTTCATATACCCAGGACAGCGCCAGCTTGTGCGGGACATCCAGGGACGAAAGTCCCCGGCTGCCGTTGGGATTCTGCCAATCTTGAATGCGGCGGGGATCCACGAACGTGCTGAACAGCTCGTTGGTAGCATTGTCTATATTCTTCGAGAACGTATAGTTCGCACGCAGCGTCAGACCATGTCCGACCCGATGGTTGAAGTCCACGGAAACGCCATGGTAGATGCTGGACGCCTTGGGAGGAAATCCAGTGACCAGTGAACCGCAGAAACCCTCTGCCCCGTGAATGAATGGCGAAGGAGTCGTGCAGTCGCTATTCTCGAAATTATCCCAATCCGACAAACGCGGCCCGCCGGTAACGGTGGCCGGTATATCTGACGGGTTAAGGAAGGTCGGCAACGCGGCCAAGCCAGCAGCAAAGCCTGTTTGCGTGTTTAGACGCGCTTGAATAGGCAATTCCAAACCACGAGTACCGAGGTAACGAACCTCAATGCTCGAATTGGTGCCAATCTGGTGCTGAACGCCCAAGCTCCATGTCAGGATCTTCGGCTCTACGATCGGTACGATCGTCGCGCCTGTGGACGCCCGGCAATCTGCCTGAGTGGTGCAGGGGATATTGACCTGCAACAATCCACCGCCGGCCAAGAAGCCTTTCCCCGATCCGTCTTTCGGATCCAGAAAGCTGGCGCACCATGCAGGAGCACCGGCCAAACCGCAAGTTACGTCCGGGTTCTGCTCGGTCTGTAGCTGTGGCGGCAAGCTGATGGACGGGAAGTTTTGCGGAGTGACATCGTAGGAGATGCCGAATCCACCGCGGATGGCCCACTTCGCATTGCCGAAAGGATCATAGGCAAAACCGACGCGAGGTCCAAAGTTGTTGCGGTCGCTAGGCGGTTTTTTGAAATCAAATCCATAGACGCCTGGCAAAGATGAAATGGAGTTCAAGGCCTGCAATCCGTCGTCACGGGGAACACCGTTCCACTCATAACGCAAACCGAGGTTGAGGGTCAGGCGGGCAGTTACCTTCCAGTCATCCTGGAAGAAGCCATAAATGCCATTCTGGTTGCCGGCAAAAAATCCAGATCCGGCTCCGCGGAGGGCACCGTTGTTGCCGTTCGGTATCTCATCATTGATCAAGGTGCTGAGGTCTGCGTAGTCCCACTCGCCACGTGCTCGAGGCAGGAAGTTGCCGGGAGCGATCCAGTGGCGCCATTCAACGCCGCCCTTGAAGGTGTGCTTCCCGCGAACGTAGCTGACGTTATCGAGAATTTGATAGGTGTTAATGACGTTGCTCTGTGGAGAACAGCCTTGTGGGCCGATGTTCAAATTGAGGGGGTCCACTTCGGCATTGGGAAAGTTCGAAAATGCTGGAGGCACTTCGAAGGCCAGCACAAAACGGGACAAGCTTGCGCGAAAATCGTTAACGAGCCGGTCATTGATGGACCAGGTGTCCTTAGCAAGGTATTTGCGAACGTCGTTAGCTGCGGCGCCAGTAAACTGTTCCAAAGGAGTGCTGGCGTTTACATTTGGTTGGCGGCTTCGGTCATACAGGACGTGAAAGCCCACAGCGTGTTTGCCCGCGTTATAGTCGGTATTCACGATGAAATCGTGTTGGTTAAGAAAGTTCGGAGCCCGAGGCGAAATGTTTCCGAATGGGACGAGACATCCGCCTGCAGGACAACCAGGAGCAAACACAGGCTGAGTAGCGCCGGGGTCTGCTGTTGCTGCAGTGGGGAATTGATTCAGAATGTCCACAACGGCAGGGTCGGCCGCGAGCGCTTTAAGCTGGGCCAAGCCATCGGCAGTTGGCGCCTGCTGCTCTACCGCTGAGGTTGCCAATCCCTCCCAAATGCGCTGATAGGAACCATAGACGAACAATTTGTTATGGATGATTGGTCCGCCAGCTTCTGCGCCGACACGGTTGTAGTCGAAACGGCTGGGCTCGGTCAATCCGGCAACCTTATCCAGGTTGTCCATCGCGTTGTAATTGCGATTCTGGTTGTAACCGAACAAGCTGCCATGGAAAGAATTGCCGCCCGACTTAGTAATGATGTTGAACTGACCGCCAGCGGAGTGGCCATACTCTGCCGCGAACTGATTGGTGATCAGGTTGAATTCTGCGATAGAGTCCTGAATCACAGGCTGGCTGTGACCGGTGATGTCGAGGCGATTGTCGTCCACGCCGTCAATGCTGAAGCTGTTCATGCGGGGGCGAGCACCGCCGATGGAACCGCCTTCACCCAACACACCAGCACCCTGACCAGTGGTGCCAGGAGCCAAGAGAGCCAAGCTCAATGGCGAGCCATCGAGTGAGGTATTCGGAAGCTCGGTAACTTGCTTGGAGTTAAAGTCGTTGCTGATCTGCGAAGTGCTGGTCTGCACCAGATCTGCGCCCGCCGTAACTTCGATGGTAGTGGAGGAGCTGCCGATCACCAACTGAACGCCTGCGTCGGTGGCCTGGTTCGAGAAAACCTGCACAGAGGTCCGGACATATTTCTGAAAGCCGTCCTTCTCAACCGTGATGGAATAGTTCCCGACCGGAAGATTCGAGAAGTTATAAACGCCAGCGGAAGTTGTAGTGGTGTCGTAGGTAACTTGCGACGCCAGGTTGGTAGCCATTACTTTGGCATCAGCAATCGTCGCGCCCTGATTGTCGGTCACATCACCGCGCAGAGACCCGTCATTGCTTTGGGCCTTGGCGACACTGGCGGACAATCCCAAAAGGATCGCCATCAGGCCAGTGAGCATGCTAAAGAAGAATCTATTCCTTGTGCTCATTAAACTCCTTACTTTCTGTTAAATATTTTGAATTTACTTCCAGCCGACAGTCGCGCTACAAACTGAAATATCAAACTAAGCGCTGTGGCTCCCCAGCACCTACATAGCAAGCTGCATTCCATATAACTACTGAGAAATGCTCCAGGAAACCCTTTATAATCCACGACTTGGACATCTAAATACCACAATGTCTACATAATTTAGATTACATTTAGGATGTTCTACGGAATACCATATCGAATTGCTCGGCAGTACTGGTTATGAGAGATGCCGTGGCCTTCAAGGAGACTCCCGGGTAGGCACCTTGGCCGACTCGTGTAATGGTCGTCCGTACAGGTGGACATAAATTGACTTTAGAGCTTCACTCCGCTCATGCCTGCTTCACATCCTTATGTCGTCGTTGGGAGCGAGTCAACGTGGCACCGCTAATTTAGTACCGGGAAGGTAGGGCAAGGTGCTGCACTAGGATTACAACGGTCATGGACAAACCAAAAAAGGGAGGCGCGTTAGCGCCTCCCTTTTGTCTAGCCGAACGGAATTAATCTGGCTTAGAAGATGAACTTCATGGACAGGGTCATGGAGCGGATGCCGCCGCTGAACAATTGGAAGGCATTCAGGAAGTTGGGATCCCCCGGAATAGCGTAGCCGGGAGTGGTTGTGGCCGCCGTGACTCCAGTGGCGCTGAACACGTTGCCGTTGCTCAGCGCGTAGTTCGCGTGGTTCAGCACGTTATAAACGTCAGCCTTCAGCTGCAGGGATTTTGACTCCGTGAAGTGAAAATTCTTGGCGACCGCCAAGCTTAGCACGCCAAATCCGGGGCTGGCGAAACTGTTGCGGCCGAGATTGGCGCGCGCGCCAGGTCCGGTGATGACGTACTTGGCATTGGGGTCGACCGGGGTATAACCGATCGCTGGGAAGAACGTGCCACCGGTCGGATCGGCTGGGTCGAAACAGCTGCCGCCGGACGCCACCCCTGTGGGGGTTGCAAAAGCTCCAGGTCCGCCGTTCGACAAGCCTGTCGAGCCGCCGGGAAGCGCGCAAACCGCGTACACGTCGCTGCCGGTTCTTCCGCTTGCAAAGGGATTCAGCGAAGCGCGATCGCCGGCAGAATCGCCATTGCCGTTGGAATCGATCCCGCCGCTTTGCAGCGTGATCGGCTGTCCGCTTTGCGCCAGGTAAGTACTTCCAATCTGGAAGCCGTTCACCAGCGCTTTGACAAAAGCATTGTCCAACTTGACGTTGGGCACCTGATAAAAGATGGACATTGCAAACTTGTGACGCACGTCCAGATCAGAGCTGGCGCGGTCTTCGCCGAGCCGGGTGGCGTCCTGCGCGCGGCGCGGGTTCAAGAGGCTGGTGAAGAATTCATTGGTGGCATTGTCGATGGTGTGCGCGTACGTGTAATTGGCGTTCAACGTCAGGCCAAAATGCGAACGCTGCGTGTAGTTGATGGATCCCGCGTGGTAGATGCTGCTGCCAATCGGCGGGTCTGCGGTGACGTTCCCCTGGAAGCCCAGCGCGGAATAGATGTTCGGGTCAAAACTGTTGAAAGGCGCATCCGTCGGCGTGCTGGCGGTCCAGGTCGTCGGTACGTCTGAGGACTTGAAGAACGTCGGCAGCGGCGTGATACCCGCGTCAAACGCGCTGATGAAGTTGCGGCGGAACTGCACCGGCAATTCCAGGCCGCGCGTGCCCAGATAGCGGACTTCTACGGTGGCGTTGCGATAAATCTCGTGTTGAACACCCAATGACCACGTCATGATTTTCGGCATGACGGTGTCGTCCACGAAGGAAGTCGTCAATCCGCGGGCGTCCGCCTGGTTCGCAGGAGGAATATATGCAGGAGGCAAGCCGCCGTTAGCCAGGAAGCCTGCGTTGCCAGGCGTAGTGCACCACGCCGGCTGGGGCGTCAGTGTGCAAGCGGAGTTGGTATTCAGTTCGCTTTGCAGCTGCGGAGGCAGGGTGATGGATGCAAAGTTCTGGAATTTCACGTCGTAGGCGATTCCAAAGCCGCCGCGTATCGCAGTTTTCCCGCTGCCTGTCGGGTCGTAGGCGAATCCAACGCGCGGCGCGAAATTGTTCTTGTCGGTCTTCGGATTGCCGAAGGTGATGACTCCGGGAGCGCTAGAAATGTCGTTGAGAGCCTGACTGCTGGCGCCCACCGGATTGGTCCAATACTCATAGCGCGCGCCCAGATTCAATGTCAGCTTGGGAGTGATTTTGAAATCGTCCTGCACAAATCCGTAAAACGCGCTTTGCGTTCCAAGGAAACTGCCGGTGCCGGCCCCACGCAAAGTTCTGCCGGGGTTGTCGGGCAAGAGGTCGTTGATGAAAGCGTCGGCGGTCTTGTATTGATTGTCGCCAGCGCTGCGCGAGAGAAAGAATTGGGGATAGATGAAGTGATTGTATTGACCGCCGAACTTGAAGCTGTGCTTGCCGTGAGTCCACGCGAAAGTGTCCGACAGCTGATAGCTGTTTTGCTTCTGTGTAGAGTTATCGCCCGGCCCTACGGTCACGCCGCTCAGAAGATCATTGATGGTGATGTCCGTTGGGCAGGCAGAGCAGGGATTGATAAAGCCCTGAAAGAAATAGGAGTACTGCACTCGCAAATCGTTTGTGAAATGACTGCTTATGCTCCATACGTCGGAAAGAGCAATCTTGCGATTGTGCAGAGGCTCGTTCTGATTGAATTCAGATTGTGTGGAGTTCACTGGGAAAATAAAGTTGGCCTGATTCAATAGGAAGCGCGCGCCGAACTGATGCTTGCCCCACGTGTAGTCGGCGCTGACCGATGAATCATGCTCCCGCTGGTAGTTGGGGCTGAAGATCGTGATGTTGCCGGTGGGAATGGGTGTGCCGTTCACGACGGCCCAGTCTGCCGCCGGAACGTCGGCAGTGTTCGCGACTGGAAAGTTGTTCAGCAAGCTCAGAATTGTGCTGTTGGCGGCATTGGCCTGGAGAATTGCAAGCCCTGCAGCCGTCGGGCCCGTGAACGCCGTGGCATTCCCTTGCCCGTGAAGATCGGTGAATTCATAGGCGCCAAAGATGAAGAATTTGTTCTTGACGATCGGTCCGCCAATCGTGCCGCCCAAGCGATTGTTGTCGAAAGGCGGTTGCCCCGGGATCGCACCATTGGCGATCCCAAACTTGGTGAGATTGTCGAGAGAATCGTAGTTCCGATTCTGGTTGTACCATTCGCCGGAACCGTGCCAGTTGTTTGTTCCGGTCTTGGTGATCAGCGAGAATTGGCCGCCGGCTGAGTGCCCATATTCGGCGCTGAACTGATTGGTGATCAATGTGAATTCCGCAACGGAGTCGGGAATGACTGTGGAGTTCGGCCCAGTAACACCGAGGTTGTTGTCGTCCACGCCGTCAATCGTAAAGTTGTTGTCGCGCGGACGCGTCCCGCCCACCGAACCACCTACGCCGGTCGTGCCGCCCGGAGTGGCAATTACGTTCGGAGCCAGCAAAGCCAGATTTAGAGGGCTGCCGTTCAATACTCCGGGAGCCTGCGGCAGGCCGACTACATCCTTCGTATCGTATGTATTGTTCAGCGTGGAAGTCGTGGTTTGAATTTCGACGGAACCTGCTACCACTTCTATCGACTCCGCCACCGAACCTATCTCTAACGTAACGTCGGCAGTGTTTTCCTGGTTGGCCAGCACTGACACATTTTTCTTGGTGGTGGACTTAAACCCCTGGGCCTGGACCGCTACGGAATAGAAGCCCGGAATGATACTGGGAATACTATATGTGCCGGCAGAAGTTGTCGTGACACTGGTGACTACACCAGTCTGTTGATTCGTTACCGTAACTTCCGCGAGCGGAACCGCCGCTTGGGACGAATCAAGAATCTGTCCGCGCAAAGAACCCGTGGTGCTTTGTGCGTATCCTGGCTGCTGCAGCCCGAACATCCCAACGGCGAGCGCAAGCAAGACCATCCATAGAGCTGTGTTTATCCTGCGGCACATAAAATTCGAAAAATTGTAACGATCCATCCCATGGCCTCCGGGTGACTGAAAAAGATTGCTGGGAACCCGCGAGTGATCGCTGGTTCCGGCAAATCGATTTTTCTCAATTCACGTTTGGTTGAAACTGCCCTGCCAGGGGAATGTGCAGATAGGCGTCCAACGCGGCTAGCGCACCCATCAATTGTTGCTAAGTCGAGCATGGACCGTTAAGCCCAATCTGTTGTGTGGGTTGCGAAAGAACCCGGCGATAATTTATTTATGGGAGTATTGACTGGCGGAATTTCAGGCCATAACTGATGCCGGGTTATACAGGTTCCTTGAGAGGCTTCGCGTTTACATACCTCAAAAAACTAAGATTCATCAGGATTTTTTGTAATTGCTGAGGCCTGCTGCGGCAAAAAATATTACTTTGAGTTCACGCTTGACGGGAATTTGTGAATTTGGTCTGCCTTGTTCGCAGGCTGTCGCAAAAATCAACTACCCGCTGCTCTGCCCAGAATCTCTCCGGCCCGCTTTTATTAGAGACGAACGCGCAATGCCCACCGTGTTCGGTAGCCAGGAGATGGATGGCCGGATTCTTGTCCGTACCAGCATTGAGGATGGAACCATAAGGGACAAATGGATCGTCCTTAGCGGTGATCAACAGAGTGCTGATTCTCAGATTCTTCAACACGCGACTGGCGGAGGCGGCCTTGTAGTATTCCTGGGCGTCGCGGTAACCGAAATTGGGGGCGGTGATTAGATCGTCAAAGCGTCGCACCGAACCCACCGGCCCGAAATTGCCCTGGCTATAGCGTTCGGGCATGGATAGGGCTTTGCGGCGGTAGCGCTCCATTAGTCCGGTGACAAAATGACGCTGGTAAAAATAGTTATCCCAGCGCTCCAACGCATCGGCACAAGCTGCCAGATCTAGTGCCGGGCAAACGGCACAAATTCCCAGTAGCTCCGCGGGGGCTTGCTCACCATATTCGCCGCCCATTTTCAGAACAAGATTGCCGCCCATCGAATAGCCTGCAAAAAAGATTTCCGCATAGCCCTCGCGGATCAACTCCTCACACACGGCGCGATAGTCTGCACTCATGCCGGAATTGTAGAGAGTCGGGGTCAATGCTTCGCTTCCACCGCAATTCCTTTGATTAACGCGGATGGCGTTATATCCACGTTTGAATGCCGCCTCCGCGATCCCGCGCGCATAATTCGAATCGCTGGATCCCTCCAATCCATGCACGATAACGATCACAGGCGCCTGGAGGCGGTTTCGCGGTTGCCAGTGGCAATGGGCCAGCAGTCGGGTTTCGGCATCCACCTGAAACAGCCGCTCTTCCTGCGGTGGAAGCAAAAATGTCCTACGCCACAATACCGGCGCCATGGTCATCAGATGCGCGCCCCGCAGCAGGGCATTTGGTTCGAATGGCACAAACGTGTCGCGGGGCATTTTTGAACTGTATGCGACGCGGCGAACCTAGACAAGGCACCCGAGCGTCCGGAATCAGCGGCCATGCCTCGGCAAACTTGACCCTTTTTAATGAGGTCTCTACAATGGATGCTTCACAGTGAAAGTTCTTTTAATCCCAAAGAATTCAGCAGCCCAGCAAAAGCTTTGCTGGGCTGCGTTTTTTGTAGTTTGTAATTTTCCGCCACCGCGTCATACCTAAATTATTTTCTGTGAGGGTTGTGCATGAAGGATGGTCCGATTTCCGAGGGTCTTACTTTTGATGATGTGCTGTTGCTGCCTGGAAAATCCTCGGTGTTGCCGACGGAAGTGGATACGACAACCAATTTCACTCGCAAACTGGCGCTGAATATTCCGCTGGCGTCCGCAGCCATGGACACCGTTACGGAATCGCGGCTGGCCATCGCCATCGCGCGCCAGGGTGGCATTGGCGTGGTGCATCGCAACATGACCATCGAACGCGAGAGCGAAGAAGTGGATCGCGTCAAACGTTCGGAGAGCGGCATGATCGTGGATCCGGTCACGATTTCTCCGGATATCACCCTGCGCCAGGCGCTGGAAATCATGACCAAGTACCGCATCTCCGGATTGCCGGTGACACGCGGAACGAAGCTGACGGGAATTCTGACCAATCGTGATCTGCGCTTTGAAAAAGATCACACCCAACTGGTCAGCGCGGTGATGACCAAAGAAAATCTGGTCACCGTGCCGGTGGGCACGACTCTCGATGAAGCAGAGCGCATCCTGCAAAAACACCGCATCGAAAAACTTCTTGTAGTGGACAAGGATTACAACCTCAAGGGCCTGATTACTGTAAAAGACATTCAGAAAAAACTCGCGTATCCGCGCGCCGCCAAAGACGAGCAGGGCCGGCTGCGCGTCGGCGCAGCGGTCGGCGCTACCGGCGATTTCCTGGAGCGGGCCGTCGAGATGTCGCGCGCCAAGGCCGACGTGCTAGCCATTGACACTGCGCATGGGCACTCCGCGCGCGTGATGGAGGCCATTAAGGCAATTCGCAATCGGCTGCCGGAAATGCAGTTGATCGCTGGAAATGTCGCTACCTTCGACGGCGCGAAAGATTTGATCGCGCTGGGCATTGATGGATTGAAAGTGGGCATTGGTCCCGGGTCGATTTGCACCACGCGGGTTGTCACCGGCGCAGGCGTGCCGCAGATCACCGCCATCATGGAAGCGGCCCGCGCCGCCCAGGGTACCGGCGTGCCGGTCATCGCCGACGGTGGTATTAAATTTTCCGGCGACATCAGCAAGGCGATCGCCGCGGGCGCTTCCTGCGTGATGATCGGCGGATTGTTTGCCGGGACGGAAGAGGCTCCCGGCGAAACAATTCTCTATCAAGGGCGTACCTTCAAATCCTATCGTGGCATGGGGTCCACAGCCGCGATGGAAGACGGCTCTGCAGACCGCTACGGACAGGAAAGCGTCGAGCGGGGCAAGTCCGTGCCAGAAGGCGTGGAAGGCCGCGTGCCTTATAAAGGCTCGCTGGCCGCGCTGACCGATCAACTGGTCGGCGGATTGAAAAGCGGCATGGGCTACGCGGGGGCTGGAACGCTGGGCGAACTAACCGCCACGAGTAAATTTATCCGCATCACCAGCGCAGGGCTGCGCGAAAGCCACGTCCACGACGTAATCATTACGCGCGAAGCGCCGAACTACCGCATGGAATAGGCCTGAACTTGGTTACTCTCGTAGAAATGAACCCCACCAGCGGCAATTTTCGTGGCTGATTCACAGCCCTGGCGTAATCCCCGCCCTGCACCAAAACTATCCGAAATGGAAGGCCGGGTTCACGCGCCCACCCCGCTGCGCCGACTATTCGCGTGGCTCCCCGCGCTGTGCTGGGCAGCAGTCATCTTTTCTTTATCTACCGACACTTTTTCCGCTTCGCACACCAGTAGGATGCTGCGGCCGCTGCTTTTCTGGCTGATGCCGCACCTGTCGGAATACCGTTTTGCGGCTATCCACTTCTTCGTGCGCAAAGCCGCGCACTTCAGCGAGTATTTCGTATTTTGCGTGCTGCTCTATCGCGGCATCCGCGGCGGGCGCGCTGGGTGGCGCTGGTCCTGGGGGCTCACCGCGTTGTTTGTCGCCGCGGGATACTCAGCGCTGGATGAAATACATCAAGCCTTCGTGGCCAGCCGCACCGCCTCGCCGTATGATTCCCTGCTCGACACCAGCGGAACGGTATTTGCGGTGATGGTTCTGTGGGTATGGTTCCGGCGTAAATCGCGTAAACATCATAACTCGGTCTGAAAACAAAAAACCCGCCTCGAGGTATTCGAAGCGGGCTCTTGCATCGAAATTCTAAAGAACCTGCTAGCTTTTCTCGTCCACGGCTTCTTCTTTTTTGGGGCGGTCTTTCTTTTCCTTGGCTTTAAATTCGTAGCCCACCAATTCGAGAATGGCCACTTTAGCGTTGTCGCCGACGCGGTTGCCGGCATGAATGATGCGCGTGTAGCCACCAGCGCGATCGGAAAACTTCGGAGCGATCTCACTGAAAAGTTTCTGGGTGATCGCGGGAAGCATCAAGTAAGACGCCGCTTGCCGGCGCGATTGCAACGTGTCGCGCTTGCCGAGGGTGATAATTTTTTCAGCCACCGGGCGTGCCGCTTTGGCGCGCGTAAGCGTAGTGGTGATGCGCCCGTGTTCGAACAGATTGGTCACCAGCGCGCGTAAAGTGGCGCGCCGGTGAGACGGGTTGCGTCCGAGCTTCGATCCTGACTTAAGATGTCGCATGATTTACCGGTCTCGCGCTGCAATTACAGGCCGAGATTTTCCTCCGAAGGAGCGAGCGTGGTCTGGCTCGGCAGCGGCGGCCAGATGATGCGGCCGTGCTCATCGAACTTCATGCCCAGCGCGAGGCCCATCTTCACCAGTATATCTTTGATCTCGTTCAGCGATTTGCGGCCGAAGTTTTTGGTCTTCAGCATTTCGTTCTCGCTCTTCTGCACGAGCTCGCGAATGGTCTGGATGTTGGCGTTCTTCAGGCAGTTGTAGGAGCGCACGGAAAGCTCCAGCTCTTCCACGGAGCGGTCCAGGTGCTCGAGGCGCGGGTCGTGCGCGGTGTCCGGCAGCGGCTCGATGCTGTCCACCGGCTCTTCAAAGTTGATGAAGATGCTCATGTGGTCTTTCACCAGCTTGGCGGCCAGCCCGATGGAATCCTGCGGGGTGATGGCGCCGTTAGTCCACACTTCGATCATCAGTTTTTCGTAGTCGGTCATCTGTCCGAGACGCGCGGCTTCGACGGAGTAGTTCACCTTGCGCACCGGCGAATGCACGCTGTCCACCGGAATATAGCCGATGGGCAGGTCTTCGTCGTAGTTGCGGTCGGCGGCCACGTAACCGCGGCCGTTCTTCACGCGCATTTCGATCTGCAGGCGCCCGCCTTCGCTGACGGTGGCGATGTACACGCTCTTGTCGAGGACGGCGAAATCGGCGTCTTCTTCGATCTGCGCCGAAGTGACCGGACCAGGGTGCTCGAAGTTCAGGTAAATGGTCTTGGGCAGGTCGGTGTTGAGCTTGATGGGCACCTGTTTCAGGTTAAGAATGATGTCCGTGGCGTCTTCGACCACGCCGGCAATCGAAGAAAACTCGTGCAGCACGCCTTCAATCTTGACGGCGGTGATTGCCGCGCCTTCGATGGAGCTCAACAGCGCGCGACGCAGCGCGTTTCCTACAGTCGTGCCCCAACCTCGCTCAAACGGCTGCGCGGAGAACCGCCCGTACTTTTCAGTGAGCGATTCGAGTTCAGAGGCCAGACGCTTTGGTTTTTGAAAGCCCTTCCACATCGTGTTCCTTCCTTCCGGGGCTGGCGAAGGCCCCAATACTGCCAGTTGCTATTGGATGACTGTAGGTATCAAAACGTCACCGAAGCCGCCGGCCGAACCAAGTTTGACCCGGCCGGGGCCCCCTCAATTACTTCGAATAAAGCTCGACGATCAGCTGTTCGGTGAAAGGCGGCGTCTGCACGTCTTCGCGCTTGGGCAACGCCACCACCTTAGCCTTGAAGCCTTCGCGATCCTGCTCCAACCAGGGAACCGCGCTCTGCGATTGCGCCACGTTGCGGGCTTCCAGAATCATGGCGTTCTCGTGCATGCGTTCCTTGATGGCGATCTCTTCGCCTACGTTGACCAGGTAAGAAGGAATGTTGACCTTCTTGCCGGAGACGCGGACGTGGCCATGCAGAACCAGTTGGCGAGCCTGGGCACGCGATGACGCCAGTCCGGCGCGCCATAGCACGCTGTCCAGTCGGCGCTCCAGCATGATGATCAGATTCTCGCCCGAGGGCCCCTTCATGCGCACAGCGCGCTCGAAGTACAAGCGGAACTGGCGTTCCAGAAGGCCATAGGTGCGCTTCATCTTCTGCTTTTCGCGCAGCTGCAAGCCGTAACCCGCGACTTTCGGGCGCCGTGACTGCCCGTGCTGTCCCGGAACGAAGTTGCGCTTTTCGATGGCGCACTTCTCCGTGAAGCAACGCAGGCCTTTCAAAAATAGTTTCTGCCCTTCCCGGCGGCACAGGCGGCAGACTGCTTCTCTATGTCTTGCCAACTTCTATCTCCCTTCGCAAAAACATCTTTGCAGGCCAGGCATTCTTGGCTGGCCAGAATTGATTGAACTCAAACCTCAAACGCGGCGGCGCTTCGGCGGACGGCAACCGTTGTGCGGAATCGGCGTAATGTCGCGGATCAACACGATGTGCAATCCCGCGGCAGCCAGGGCGCGCACGGCGGACTCGCGGCCGGAGCCCGGGCCCTGCACACGAACTTCAACGCTCTTCATTCCATACTGGTCACGCGCCACACCGGCGGCAGCCAGCGACGCCTGCTGCGCGGCGTACGGCGTGCCTTTGCGCGAACCCTTGAAGCCGATGGCGCCGGCCGACGACCAGCACACCACGCGGCCATCCTGATCGGCGATGGTGATCTGCGTGTTGTTGAAGGACGCCGCCACGTGCACGACGCCGTGCGGAATGATGCGGCGCTCGCGCTTTTTCTTGAATTCCTTCTTGCGCTTGGTTGCCGCCGCCGGTTTTCCACCAGGTGTAACATCCGGCGTTGCGTTTTTCGGCTGCTTTTCTGCCACGTGTTGCTCCGTTTCTTTTGACCTTGAATTTCTGAACCCGATCGCTCGGGCTTATCCCTTTTTGCCGGTAACTTTCTTCTTGGCCGCCACCGCTCCACGCCGCGGACCCTTACGAGTGCGTGCGTTGGTGTGAGTGCGCTGGCCGCGAACCGGCAAATTGCGCCGGTGACGCACGCCGCGATAGGCCTGAATTTCAATCAGCCGGCGGATGTTCATCTGTATCTCTTTGCGGAGATCGCCTTCTACGCGGCCTTCTTTTTCAATTTCCTGGCGCAGGCGGTTGGTTTCCTCTTCGGTGAGATCGCGAATTTTTTTATCGTGATCAACGCCCGCAGCGGCCGCCAGCTTCTTGGCGCGCTCGTGCCCGATGCCGTAGATGGCCGTCAGGCCTACCCACAGGCGTTTCTGCGGCGCTAGATCGATACCTGCGATACGTGCCATATGTTCTCCCTCTTACCCCTGGCGCTGCTTGTGTTTCGGATTCTGGCAAATCACCCGCACTACTCCACGTCGGTGAATCACCTTGCACTTGTCACAAATTTTCTTAACCGATGCCCGTACTTTCATTTTCCCTGTCCTTCTGTGTGCGCTTACTTGTAGCGGTACACGATGCGGCCGCGCGTCAAATCGTAAGGCGAAAGCTCCACAGCTACTTTGTCGCCCGCAAGAATCCTGATGAAGTTCTTGCGCATTTTTCCGGAAACGTGCGCCAGAACCTGGTGCTTGTTCTCCAGCTCCACCCGAAACATCGCGTTCGGCAGCGGCTCTTTTACCGTAGCCATTACTTCAATGGCGTCTTCCTTGGTATTGCCAGAGTCGCCTTTCTTTTTGTCGTCCTGAACCGGTTTTGCCATAGTCTCCTGTATCTTTTGCCGCTAAATCTGGTGCTACCTATTAGATGCCTGGGGGTTACATCGCCCCAACCGACTGCTTACCAAGACGGGCCCGTCATTTCCTTGGGCCGCGTCAGAATCCACGGGCCGTTGGCGGTAACCGCCACAGTATGTTCAAAATGCGCTGACGGGCTGCCATCGGCGGTTTCCGCCACCCACTCGCCGCGCATGCGTACTTCCGGGCCACCGGCATTCACCATCGGCTCGACGGCGATGACCATGCCTTCCTGCAAACGGGCTCCGCGACCGGCGTCGCCGTAATTCGGAAGATTCGGTTCATCGTGCATCTTGGTGCCTATGCCGTGGCCCACAAACTCGCGGACCACTGAATACCCGTTCTGCTCCACCCAGCTCTGCACCGCGTGGCCCACATCGCCGAGGCGGTTGCCGGCGCGCATTTTTTCAATGGCGCGGTCCAGCGATTCACGGGTCACATCCAGCAATTTCTGCAACGCCGGACTGATCTCACCCACCGGCACAGTTACTGCCGAATCCGCGTAGTATCCGTCCACTTCCATCCCGAAATCGATGGACACGATGTCGCCTTCCTGCAGCTTCCGCTTCGGCGACGGGATCCCGTGAACAATTTCGCCATTCACCGATGTACACAGCGAACACGGATAGCCGCGATAGCCTTTGAAGGCTGGCTTGCCGGGCTTGCCGGCCAACTTCTGCTCCGCCAACTTTTCTAGATCCATGGTCGTGACACCCGGCTTCACCGCGGCACGCAACGCTTCCAGCACTTCGTGGACGATAAGTCCGGCGCGATGCATCTTTTCCAGTTCTTCCGCGCTGCGTAAGTGAATAGCCATCTCGTTTCCGGATTCTGTCGTTTCCACTACTGGGCCTTGCGCACGATTTCCATCACGCGCTTCGAAACTTGTTCCACGCTCTGGGCCGCATCCACATCTTCCAGCCGTCCCAGGCGCCGGTAATACGCTGCCAGCGGCGCGGTCATCTCCGCGTAAGCGGTGAGCCGCGGGCCGACAATTTCTTCACGGTCGTCGGGACGTTGAATCAACGCGCCGCCGTCCGTATCGCAAACACCTTCTACTTTCGGTGGGCGATCATAAATATTGTAAATCTCGCCGCCGGTCTTGCACATCCGCCGCCCGGTAATCCTGCGCATCAGCAGCGCGGGGTCAATTACGAAATGCACCACCACGGGTTGCTTAAATCCGTGCTGCCGAAGCAGTTCACCGAGCCATTGCGCTTGCGCCACCGTCCGCGGAAACCCGTCGAACACAAACCCGAAAGAACAATCCGGCCGCTCGATGCGCGCCGCCACCATTTTCAAAATGATGGAGTCGGGCACCAACTCCCCGCGGGCCATCAAGGGCTTGGCCTGCGCGCCCAGGGCATTGCCCAGCGCGATATTCTCGCGCAGCATGTCGCCCGTCGAGAGGTGCGGCACACCGTATTGCCTGGCCAGTTCCTGCGCCTGCGTGCCTTTGCCCGCGCCCGGCGGTCCCAGAAAGATGACCGCGCGATGCAGGCGACCGAGGTGCCGGGAATCCGGCATCGACCCGCTCTTCTCCATTACCGCCGGCCACGCAACCGGCCCTTTCGAGCAAAGCCTTCGTAGTTGCGCATGACCAGTTGCGCTTCCAGCTGCTGGACGGTATCCATCGCCACGCCCACGACGATCAAAAGCGAGGTGCCGCCAAAGTAAAACTGCACGCCCAGGCCTTTCAAGAACCACACCGGGAAGTGGCGGTCAAACCAGCCACCGATTCCCCATCCGAGGTGGTCAAGATGGATACCGGCGATCATCCATTCCGGAAGCAAACAAACCAACGCGAGGTAAATCGCGCCGATAAACGTCAGGCGCTTCAGAATACGGCTCACGTGTTCTGAAGTCGTGCGGCCCGGACGAATTCCCGGAATGAAGCCGCCGTTCTTGCGCATGTTGTCGGCGAGTTCGGTCGGGTTGAACACGATGCCCACGTAGAAAAAGGCGAATATCAGAATCAACGAGATGTAGATCAACGTGTACAGCGGCTCGCCCCACTTGAGGCGGTCCGCAATGGTGCGCAGAAAGACGTACCGCGCGCCAAAAATCAAGGCGATGGTCGCGGGAAACGCCAACAACGAGCTCGCAAAAATCGGCGGAATCACGCCTCCGGAGTTCACGCGCAGCGGCAAATAGGTAGACTGCCCGCCCATGACTTTGCGGCCCACCACGCGCTTGGCGTACTGCACCGGGATGCGGCGCTGGCCGCCTTCCACGAACACGATGAAAGCGACCACGGCGATCATCAGGACGATCAGCAGGATCAAAACCAGCGGCGTGACCGCACCCCACTGGCCGGACTTGGCCAGCTCGTACAGGTTGATGATGGCGCGCGGCAAACCCACCACGATGCCGACGAAAATGATCAGCGACATGCCGTTGCCGATGCCGCGCTCAGTAATCTGCTCACCGAGCCACATGATGAAGGCCGAGCCGGTGGTCAGCGCCAGCACGGTCATCACCGTGAAACCAAATCCGGGATGGTAGACCAGCGACTGGCCACCGCTGGCTTGCGTTTGCAGCGTCCCCGCGATAGAAGCGCCCTGCACGATACTCAGCAGGATCGTCAGATAGCGCGTGTACTGCGTAATCTTCCGCCGGCCGAGCTCGCCTTCTTTGGACAAGCGTTCGAGATACGGAAACACCACGGTCATCAACTGCAAAATGATCGATGAAGTGATGTACGGCATGATGCCCAACGCAAAAATGGTCATGCGCCGGAAATTTCCGCCACTGAAGAGATCGAAAATGCCCAGCACAGACCCGGCCGCCTGGTTGAACAATTGGTCGAGCACCGCGGTGTTGATACCCGGGATGGGGATGTGCGCACCAATGCGATACACCGCCAGCAGCGCCAGCGTGAACAACACACGGTTCCGCAAATCCGCGATGCGGAACATGTTTTTCACGGCTTCGATGAATCGGTTCATGCTGTTCTGTGCTGCTCCCTGTTATTCAATAACAAAATTTTCCTGTTACGCCGTCGCCAGAACTTCGAACGTGCCGCCCGCCGCGGCAATCTTTTCTTTTGCGGAAGCGCTGAAGGCATGCGCGTGAATGGCGATCTTGGCGGTCAATTCCCCGTCGCCCAGGACCTTGATGCGGTCCTTGGCGCGGCGAATAAATCCGTGCGCGCGCAGCAACTCCGGCGTTACCGTCTCGCCCGCCGGAAAAACATTCAGCTCTTCCAGGTTGACGACCGAATAGGAAACCGAAAACGGATTGTGAAATCCGCGCTTGGGCATGCGGCGATGCAAAGGCATCTGGCCGCCTTCAAAACCGCGGCGTCGCGAATACCCGCGCCGGGACTTCTGTCCCTTGTTCCCCGCACCCGCAGTCTTGCCAAGCTTCGAACCCATACCGCGGCCGACGCGAACTTTCTTTTTGCGCGAACCCACCGGCGGCTGCAAATTCGACAACGTATACGTCTTGCGGCCCGCTGGACTGGCCGGCTTGTGCTGCCCGCGCGTGCTGCCCGCCTTGCGTCCACGAGGACCGCCGGCTGGCTTGTGCGCGCCTGTTTTTCTTCGAGGCATATTAGTCCACCACTTCCACGAGATGTCGTACCTTGTGAATCATGCCGCGAATTTCGGGCGTATCCTGGCGCTCCACAACGTGATGCATGCGGCGCAAACCCAGGCCCTTGATGGTGGCGCGCATATCGTCGGTGCAGGAAATGGCGCTCACCACCCACTTCACCTTGATGGTGCCGCCCTTTTTCGCATCGGGATGCTCGCTGATCACGAACTGCTTTCCGAAATGATGCCCGCCGGACTTTTTCACCAGCTTGCCGTGCCGAACTTTCTGACCTGCTACTTTTTCGCTCATTAGACCGTCTCAACCGCCTCGCGAGGTGACCTGCCGCGAATTTCATCCAGAGTCTTCGATCGTGTTTCCGCCACGTGGGCGGCGTCTTTCAAGCTGAGCAGCGCGGCAAAAGTCGCTTTTACTACGTTGTGAGGATTCGAGGTACCCAGCGACTTGGTCAGTACGTTGTGAATCCCCGCTACCTGCATGACTTTGCGCACCGGGCCTCCGGCAATGACGCCGGTGCCTTCGGATGCGGGCTTCAGCAAAACCTGCGCGGAACCATAATTTCCGATCACCTGGTGAGGGATGGAAGTCCCCTTCAGATTCAGCTTGATGAGATTCTTCTTGGCCTGCTCGATAGCTTTCTTGATGGCCATGGGTACTTCGCGGGCTTTGCCCATGCCGAATCCGGCGTGACCGTGGCTGTCGCCAACCACCACCAGCGCCGAGAAGCTCAGGTTCTTGCCGCCCTTCACTACTTTGGTTACGCGGTTGATGGCAATGACGTCATCCTTCAACTCCGAAAGATTGACTTCCAGCAGCCGGCGAACCGCTAAACTGTCTCGCAATAGTTGCTTCGACATAGGCTTAAAACTGTAACCCCGCTTCCCGCGCCGCGTCTGCGAGCGCCTTCACCCGGCCGTGATACTTGTAGCCGCCACGGTCGAACACTACTTTTTGCACGCCGGCGGCTTTAGCGCGTTCGGCTACCGCTTTGCCGATCACTTTGGCCGCGGCGACGTTGCCGCCAGTCTTCAAATTCTTTTTGGTCTCGCCGTCCACGGAGCTGGCAGACACCAGGGTCTTGCCGGTGTGATCGTCAATGACCTGCGCGTAAATGTGGTCCAGCGAGCGATACACGCACAGCCGCGGGCGCTCCGTCGTGCCGGAAACTTTGGTGCGCACGCGATCGTGAACGCGTTTGCGATGCAAGTCTCGAGATAATTTGCGAACTCTAGCCGATGCCACTGTTTCTTCTCCTTGGCGCAATGCGCCCGGACAAATTCAAAATTTCTAAGCGCCGCCAGCCTTGGCGCCCGCTTTGCCGGCCTTTTTCTTCAAGCGCTCGCCGGTAATGCGGATGCCCTTCTGCTTGTACGGATCTGGTGGACGCAGCGAACGCATATCCGCGGCAACCTGCCCAACCTGTCCCTTGTCCGCGCCGCTGATGACGATGTGGGTCTGCTTTTCCACCGCCACCTGAATGCCTTCCGGAATGTGAAACTCAATCGGGTGCGATTTGCCCAGCGCAAAAGCTACCATCTTGCCTTTGAGTTCCGCGCGGTAACCGACGCCCACGATATCCAGATCCTTCTTGAAACCCTGGGTCACGCCATGAACGGCATTAGCCACCAGCGCGCGCGCCAGTCCGTGCAGCGCGCGATGATCTTCCGTTTCGCGCAATGCGGTGAGCACGCCATCTTTCTGCTCAAACGAAATGCCGCGAGGGATCGCCAGCGAAAGTTTGCCCTTCGGTCCCTGCACATCCATGTGGCCGCCCTGCATGGCGATTTTTACGCCGGAGGGAAGCGGAATTGGTTTACGCCCGATACGTGACATCTGGTCTTGTCCTTGTACTCAAGTTCTCAAATACCTTTTCAAAAATCGCGACTACCAGACCTCGCACAAAATCTCGCCGCCGATTTTTGCCTTACGCGCGGACCGGCCGCTCATCAAACCCTTGGGCGTGGTCATGATGCTGATGCCCAGGCCGCCAACTACCGGGCGAATGTCCGTGGCGCCCAGGTAACGGCGCGCTCCCGGGCGCGAAATGCGCTTCAACCCGGTGATGACGCTGCGGCGGTCGGCGGTGTACTTCAGGAAAACGCGCAGCATCTTGCGGGTCTTGTTCTCGTCCACCATTTTATAAGTGGAGATGTAGCCTTCATCCTTCAGAATGCGCGCGATCTCGGACTTGAGGCGCGACGCCGGCACATCCACTCTCTGGTGCTTGGCGGCAGCCGCGTTGCGGATGCACGTCAGAAAATCGGCTATAGGATCCGTCTGCATATTTCTCTGAAACCCTTTCTAACAAATGATCTACCAGCTGGCTTTGGTGACGCCGGGAATTTCACCCTTCAACGCCATACCGCGGAAACAGATTCTGCACATCTGGAACTTGCGAATGTACGCGCGCGCGCGGCCGCACACGCGGCAACGGTTGCGCACCCGCACCTTGAACTTGGGCTTCTTCAGACTCTTGGCGATTTTTGCGGTACGAGCCATTTATTGCGCTCCTCCTGGAACGCGTAGCGGGAAGCCGAGCCCCTTCAGGAGCTCGCGTCCTTCTTCATCGTTCTTGGCAGTGGTCGTCAACGTGACGTTCATGCCCTTGATCTTGTCCACGCGGGTGTAATCGATTTCCGGGAATACCAGCTGATCTTTCAATCCCAGCGTGTAGTTGCCACGGCCATCGAAAGCGTTGAACGGCAAGCCGCGGAAATCGCGCACGCGCGGCAGCACTACGTTGCACAAGCGGTCGAGAAATTCGTACATCTTGTCGCCGCGCAAAGTTACTGCGCAGCCGATGGGCATGCCCTTGCGAATCTTGAAATTCGCGATGGACTTCTTGGCCTTGGTGATCATGGCCTTCTGCCCGGTGATTTGCCCCAGTTCCTGCGCCGCGGTGTCCAGCAGCTTGGCGTTCTGACTGGCTTCGCCCAGACCGATGTTCACGGTGATTTTCTGCAGCTTCGGAACGGCCATATTGTTCTTCCAGCCGAAGCGCTTCATCAGCGCCGGCACCGTTTCGTTGCGATATTTTTCCTGCAATCGACTCTTCATTGCCTTCTTTCGCCTCGTGTCAAATTCAAATCGCTTACTTGTCCAGCGCGCTGTTGCAGCGCCGGCAACTGCGCACTTTCGTGCCGTCCGGCAAAACTGTGTGGCCGATGCGCGTGTGCTTTCCGCAGCTCGCGCACACCACCATCACGTTGGAAACGTTGATGGAAGCTTCCTTTTCCACGATGCCGCCCTTGATATTCTTCTGCGGATTCGGGCGTGTGTGCCGCTTCATGATGGCCACGTGCTCCACCACCACGCGGTTTTTCTTGGCGTCGATGGAAAGCACCCGACCGCTCTTGCCCGCGTCTTTTCCCGCAATCACCCGTACATTGTCGCCCTTGCGAATGGCGATAGTGTGCCGCTCGGTTCTGTCATGCCTCAACATGTGTTACCAAACCTCCGGAGCCAAAGAAACGATTTTGGTGTACTGCCGCTCGCGCAACTCGCGCGCCACCGGGCCAAATACGCGCGTGCCTACCGGCTCGCCCGCATCATTAATCAATACCGCGGCGTTGTCGTCGAAGCGGATGTACGTGCCATCCTTACGGCGCGCTTCCTTGCGCATGCGCACCACCACCGCTTTCACTACCGTGCCCTGCTTTACCGCACTTTCGGGAGTGGCTTCTTTCACCGAAGCGGTAATCACGTCGCCGAGTCCGGCTTTCAAACCGGCATCGCCGCCTAGCGGCAAAATACACATCAGCTTGCGGGCGCCGGAATTGTCGGCCACCGTCAGCCACGTTCGCATCATGATGCTCATTGTGCCGCTCCATGCCCGCGCAGATCGGCCGAGGTGTTACGCGTCAGGATTTCTTTCAGCCTCCAGCGCTTCAGCTTCGACAAAGGGCGCGAAGCCACGATGCGCACAGTATCGCCAGTTTTAGCCTGGCGCGTCTCGTCGTGGGCATAAAACTTTTTTGAAATGCGCACCACGCGGCGGTACTTGGGATGCTGCACCAGCCGCTGCACTTCCACCACGATGGTCTTTTCCATCTTGGCGCTGGTTACTTTGCCGGTGAGTACGGTGCGCTCGCCGCGCAGGTCTTGTTCGGCCGCCGGAGCGGCTTTTGTTTCCGTGGTCATTACTTTTTGCCTGCCTTCTTCGTCTTGCTCTTACCCTTGGCTACGTGCTTCAGTTTCTGGCGCTTCGCCGTCTTCTTCTTGGGAGCCGCGCTCTTGCCGGCCGCTTCTTCCGGCTTCTCGACTTTTTGCGTGGCGATGTGCGCGCCGGCCTGATTCAGTTCCTGCGCGCGCAAATGTGTTTTCACTCGCGCCAGGTCCTTGCGGGAATCACGCAAACGCTTCAGCGCTTCCGCTTGCCCGGTGGACAACTGAAAGCGCAGCCGGAAAATCTGCTCCGTCAGTTCTCTTTCCTGTACGCGCAACTCATCGCCGCTCGATTCGCGAATCTTGTCAATGCGCTTGGGCATTACATACCTCCTGCGCGGGTAACGAACTTCGTGGGAATCGGCAACTTGTGCGCCGCCAGGGTCATGGCTTCCTTCGCAGTAGTTTCGTCCACACCCGCCATTTCAAACATGATGCGTCCCGGCTTCACTACCGCAACCCACTTTTCCGGAGCGCCTTTACCTTTACCCATGCGCGTTTCCGCCGGCTTCTTGGTAAAGGGCTTGTCCGGAAAAATCCTGATCCACAATTTTCCGCCGCGCTTAATGAAACGCGAAATGGCCACGCGCGAAGCTTCAATCTGCCGGTCGGTGATCCAGGCGCATTCCAGCGCCTTCAAACCGTACTCACCGAAAGCCAGATCGCTGCCGCGCCAGGCTTTCCCGGTGCGCCGTCCGCGCATTTGCTTTCTGTACTTCACCTTCTTGGGCATCAACATCGCTGTCGTCTCGCTTCCCTGATCTCATTTCGTGCTTCAACCACTTCACGCTGCAGCGAAAATTACGCTGCCGCAATCGTTTCGCGCTCTTTCTGAATCTTGGAAGCGCGCTTTGGAACGTTTTCGCCCTGATAAACCCAGCACTTCACGCCAATCACGCCGTAAGTGGTATTCGCGCGAGCCATGCCGAAATCAATATCCGCGCGCAACGTCTGCAGCGGCAAACGCCCCTGCAGGTACCACTCTTTACGCGCGATTTCCGCGCCGTTCAAACGGCCGGCGACGCGCACCTTAATCCCTTTGCAGCCAAAACGCAGCGCGGAGTCCACCGCTTTGCGCATCGCGCGGCGAAAGGCCACGCGCTTTTCGAGTTGCAGCGCAATCGATTCGGCCACCAGCTGAGCGTCCAGTTCCGGGCGGTGCACTTCCTGAATATCAATGTGCACTTCACGCTTGGTGCGCTTCTGCACGTCCTGCTTGAGTTTGTCGATTTCCGCGCCCTTGCGCCCGATGATGATGCCCGGTCGCGCGGTGTAGATGCGAACCACCAGCTTGTTGGCGGCGCGCTCGATATCAATGGAACTAATGCCCGCGCTCTTCAACTTTTCCTTGAGCTCGGTGCGCAGCTTCACGTCTTCGTGCAGCAGTTCGGCATAGTCGCGGTCAGCGTACCAGCGGGACTTCCACGGTTTGTTGTAGCCCAGTCGAAATCCGTACGGGTGTGTCTTCTGTCCCATGCTTATCCTCTTCGTCGAACCTGGTTACTTCTTCTTACCCTTTTTCGGTTGCGCGCCCTGCTTGCCCGTCAAAGCTTTGCGTACCCGCCGAGCTGTTCCACGCACACCCTTTTGCGCTTCTGTTTCCGCTTCAATGGCCGCTACGCGTTCGGCCGCGGCCACGTGATGTTCCGCTACGCCCACCCACAAATGCGCGGTGCGCTTCTGGTAGCGAAACGCGCGGCCCATCGGCGCGGGACGCAAACGCTTCCAGCGCGTGCCTTCGTTCACGTAGCAGGTGTTGACATACAGCTCATCCACATCCAGCGGCGCGCCGGCATCTTCCGCTTTGCGCTCGGCATTGGCGATGGCGCTGCGCAAAACTTTTTCAATGTGCTTCGCGGAACGCTTTTGCGTAAAACGCAAAGTATGCAGAGCGTCCTGGGCCTTCTGCCCGCGAATCAGATCCATTACCAGCCGGGCTTTTTGCGGCGACATGCGCACATGCTTGGCCAGCGCGTGGGCTTCAATGTTTGCCTGGGCCTGTTGCAAGTCAGCCATGTCTTAACTCCTCGGCGCCGGTGCTGCTGCGCCTGCGCCGCCTCCCGGTGCCGCCGGTCCGGCCGCACGTTCGAGAGCCGCCTTAACGCCGTGACCTTTAAAAGTGCGCGTGGGAGAAAACTCGCCCAGCTTGTGGCCGATCATCTGTTCCGTCACGTACACCGGAATGAATTTCTTGCCGTTGTGTACCGCGATGGTGTGGCCGATCATGTCCGGCACTATCGTGGAGCGCCGCGACCACGTCTTGATAACTTTTTTCTCGTTGCGCGTATTTAGTCCTTCGACCTTTTCGCGCAAATGGCCGTCTACAAACGGGCCCTTCTTAAGTGAGCGTCCCATCGATCCTCTATTCCTCCACTCGACGCAAGCGGCTCCACTGAGCTCGCCGCATTTTTTTGAATCCCCGCACCGGCCCCGGCACGCGATGCGATCGCGGGCAGAACGGGCACACAAACCGCGTGCCTTGCGCGTTCGGAATGCGCTCCACAATCACGCCCCAGCCGGGCTTGCACAACTTGTACAGCACCGGCTCCGGCGGAACGACTACCGCCTTGACCGGCTTCAAATTTGCTCGCAACGGTTTAGCCAGCACTTTGGCGGTCTGCTTCTTGGCCGCGCGCTTCGGCCGCGAACGCTTCGCTGCTGCTCGAGCCCGGGCGCGCCTGGCTGCTGCTGCCCTGCCGGTTGACCTGCTGGACCTCGATGACCGTGCTGTTCTCGTCGCTCGCATCACTTCTGCTCTCGCCGGGCTGCTCTTTTGAAGCTGCCCGGATTCTCCCTCAGAAACTCTTGCCGACTGCTGCAAACTCTTCCGTTACTTCCGGCGCTCCACAATGTTTCTGTCGGTGCGCTTGTTGTTGCGCGTCTTCTTACCCAGTGTCGGGAAAGCCCAGGGCGTCTGCGGATGATTGCCCTTCACGCGGCCTTCACCGCCTCCGTGCGGGTGATCCACCGGGTTCATGGCCACTCCGCGAACGGTGGGCTTCACGCCACGCCATCGCGTTCTTCCGGCCTTGCCGAAGGTTTCATTTTCGTGATCGAGATTGCCGACCTGTCCAACCGTGGCCATGCACTCGATGGAGAACTTACGAACTTCACCGGAAGGCAGTTTCACCAGCGCGACATCGTTTTCTTTGCTAAGCAACTGCGCCGAACCGCCCGCCGAGCGCACCACTTGCCCACCACGTCCCGGATACAGTTCCAGGTTGTGCACCATCGTGCCGGGAGGAATGTGCTTGAACTGCAGTGCATTGCCTGGAAGGATGTCCGCGCCTTCGCCGGTCGATACGGTGGCGCCCACTTCGAGGCCCACCGGGTGAATGATGTAGCGTTTCTCGCCATCGGCGTAGTGCAACAGCGCCAGGTTTGAGCTGCGATTGGGGTCGTATTCAATGGCTGCGACCTTGGCGGGTACGCCAACTTTGTCGCGACGGAAATCCACCTTGCGATACTGCTGCTTGTGCCCGCCGCCCTGATGCCAGACCACGATTTCGCCGTGGTTGTTGCGGCCGCCGGTGCGTTTTTTCGGCTCCAGCAGTGCCTTTTCCGGCTCCTGCTTGGTGATGTGGCTCTTGTCGACCACGGTCATGAACCGTCGCGACGCCGTGTATGGATTAAAACTTTTCAGTCCCATCGCTGCCTCTTACCTTTTTTCGTTTCGCAACTAACTGCCCAGCTGGCCCGTTATTTCAAAAATCTCTCCGACTACAGGTTCTCGGCATACTCGATCATCTTTTCGCCTTCGGCGAGCTTGACGTAAGCTTTTTTCCAGTCGCGGCGATACCCTTCGTTCTGCCCGCGCCGGCGCATCTTACCGTAGAAGTGCGCGGTGCGTACCGCCACAACCTTTACGCTAAAAATCTGTTGCACCGCTTCCTTGATCTGCGTCTTGGTGGCTTTGGATGCAACTTCAAAAACCACCGTGTGCTGCGTCTCTTTTACGCCCAGACCTTTTTCCGTAATGATCGGGCGGCGAATAATCTGGTAATGCGGCGTCGACATATTTATTCCTTGCCCTTTTTGTCCGCAACTTTGGCCGTCTTCTTTGCCGCCGCTTTGCCTTTGGTGGCCGCCGGTTTTGCTGCGGCTTTTTTCTGCGCGTTCGGCGCAGGCGCAATGGTTTCCACGTCAGGCACGACTGCCGGGGTCTTTTCCGGATCGAGCGAATGGCTCAGCCGTGCTACCGCTTCCTTTGAAAGCACCAGCAAATCATGCTTCAGCAAGTCGTAAGGCTGCAGACCATTTGGAGCCACCAGCGTCACGCCCGCGATGTTGCGGCTGGCGCGCTCCAGGTTGCTGTTATTGCCGTGCGCCACGATCAGCGCCGACTTCTTGTGATTCAATTTGCCCAGCACACCCAGAAACGCTTTGGTCTTGTGGTTCTCGAGCTCCCAGTCTTCCACTACCGTTAAACGCTGCTCTGTCAATTTCGCTGACAGCGCCGAGCGCAACGCGCCCAGGAGCATTTTCTTGGGCAACGCATAACTGTAGTCGCGAGGCCTGGGTCCGTGAACCGTGCCGCCATGGCGCCAGAGCGGCGACCGGATGGAACCAACGCGCGCGCGGCCAGTGCCCTTTTGCTTCCACAGCTTGCGGCCCGCGCCGCTGACTTCGCTCTTGTCCTTGGTCTTGTGCGTGCCCCGCCGCAACCCGCGCAGGTACCAGCGCGAAGCTTCGTGCAGCAGGTGCTTGTTGACCTTGACGCCAAACACCGCGTCCAGAAGATCAACCTGCCCGACCTTAGTGCCCTTTAAATTAACTACGTCAACCACCGGCATAATTTCTTTTCCTTATACCTGAGCTTTGCCTTTACTTCGCTTTGCGCACTTTACGGATAAAAATGTACGTGCCGCTGGGGCCGGGAACCGAACCCTTCACCAGCAAAAGATTTTCGTCGCTATCTACTTTCACGACTTTCAAATTCTTGGCGGTCACCCGGGCGTTGCCCATGTGACCCGGAAAATGCTGGTTCTTCCACACGCGCGACGGGAACGAGCTGCCACCAATGCCGCCCGGAGCGCGGTGAAACATCGATCCGTGAGTGGCATCGCCGCCCGCGTAGTGCCAGCGCTTTACGCCGCCGGCAAAACCTTTGCCCTTGCTTACGCCGCTGACGTCCACCAGCTCGCCGGCTCTGAAATTTTCCACCAGCACGCGGTCGCCAACCTTGGTTTCGTCTTTCGATTCATCCAGGCGAACTTCCTGCAGAACTTTCATCGGCGCTGCGCCGGCTTTCTTGAAATGCCCGGTCATCGCTTTATTGACGCGCTGCGGCTTGACGAATTCCACGAGACCCAGTTGCGCGGCTTCGTAGCCATCGTTCGCGGCGGTGCGGCGCTGCACCACCACACACGGTCCGGCTTGCAGAACCGTGCACCCTACCAACGTGCCGTCGTCCTGGAAAACTTGCGTCATCCCCAGCTTGATTCCGATAATCCCGTTGACTGCCATGCCTTCTCTCTCTTCTGCTCTCGAAAATCTTTAAATTTAAGAACCGTTACTTGGCGGTATGTCCGAACGCCTTGATTTCCACGTCCACGCCTGGCGGAAGATCCAGCTTCATGAGCGCGTCCACCGTGTCCGGGGTGGGCTCGAGAATGTCAATCAGCCGCTTGTGCGTGCGCATTTCAAACTGCTCACGCGACTTCTTGTCCACGTGCGGAGACCGCAGCACCGTCCAGCGATTGATGGTCGTGGGCAAAGGAATCGGCCCGGCTACATCGGCGCCGGTGCGCTTCGCGGTATCCACAATCTCTTTCGTGGACTGGTCCAGAATTCTGTGATCGTACGCCTTGAGGCGTATACGGATTTTGTCGCCTTGTCTCATAAATTATTCGATGATCTCCGTGACCGCGCCTGCGCCCACGGTGTGGCCGCCTTCGCGAATCGCGAAGCGCAAACCCTTTTCGAGAGCTACGGGGGTAATGAGGGTCACTTCACAGC
>Ga0193726_1000400_pt1 | contig 47570 bp, 38 predicted proteins | sample H2c1metaG_FD_144928 | JGI IMG/M metagenome (GOLD analysis project Ga0193726, IMG submission 144928) | Soil microbial communities from a riparian zone of the East river system, Colorado, United States - H2c1 | ecosystem: Environmental > Terrestrial > Soil > Riparian zone | place: USA: East River... | reverse complement strand
AGCGCATGACCTTGGCCGTTTCCTGCGCAATGCGGCCGTATTCCTCGGCGGTTTTTTGGCCGATCTGCCAGGGGCCGTCCATCTCGTTGCCGAGGCACCAGAATTTGATGCCATGCGGCTCCGCGAATCCATGCGCGCGGCGCAAATCCGCATATTCGGTTCCGCCCGGGTGGTTGCAGTACTCGATGAAGCGGCGCGCCTCATCGGGTCCGCGCGTGCCAAGATTGACGGCGAACATGGGTTCAACCCCCGCCGCCCGGCACCAGGCGACGAACTCGTTGGTGCCGAATTGATTGGTCTCGGTGCTGCCCCAGGCAAGATCGAGGCGCCGCGGGCGAAGGTCCTTGGGCCCCACGCCGTCCTCCCAATCGTAGCCCGACAGAAAGTTGCCCCCCGGATAGCGAACGATGGTTGCGCCCAACTCCTGTGTCAGTGCGAGCACATCCCGGCGAAAGCCGTTCGCGTCCGCGGTGGCGTGTCCGGGTTCGTAGATGCCGCCGTAGACGCAGCGGCCCATGTGTTCGACGAAGGTGCCGAAAATACGGCGGTCGAGCGGCGCGATCACGAAGTCCCGGTCGACTACAATTTTGCCAGTCAGCATTGCTTTCTCCGAGCTAGAGCAGATTGAAGAGAATGTCGTTCACGCGGCGCTCCGCATCGGCCAGCGCCGAATCGACCGGTTTTTGACCGGTGATTGCGGATTCCATTTCTTCCGAGATGATTTGTTGGATCAGGAACTGGCGCTGCACCCCCGCCGGCAGCGGCGCGGCGCTATTCACCAGCTTGGCAATCTCGTCGCGATGCGGCAGAGAGCGCCAGCGGGCGCTGTCGATGACGGCCTGGTAGGCGGGAAGATGGCCGGTGCGCGACCACTGGAAATCATTGTCCTGCAGGAACCGCAGCACTCGGAAGATGGCACGCGTCTTCAGCTCGCTGCGCTTGGCATTGGGAACCACCCAGGAATGGCCATCAGCGTAGGTCACGTCGCGACCCGCATAGAGCTGCGGGTAGGGCACCACGGCGTAGCCGCCCGCCAGCGGCGAATCAGGCCGCTTGGACGCCTCCTCATAGGTGCCGATCAGCCAGGTGCCCACCAAGTAGACGCCGCCCTGCCCGTTGAGGAAGGCGCCGGTCGCCGCGGTGTAGTCCTGGTTCTTGCCCGTCAGGCCTTCGGCGTAAATCTGTGCGAACAGCTGCAGCACGCGCCGCGCCTCCGGCGTCTGTAGCTTGATATGACGCGGGTCCGCGAAAAAATCTGAATTCTGCTGCATCAGAAAAGTAAAGAGATTGCGCGCGTAGGCCGACGGCTCGTTGACCATCGACTGGATGAAATAGGGCTTGCCGGTGGCGCGAACGAATTGCCGCGCCTGCTGCAGCAACTCCTCGGGACTACGCGGCAGGACCGGTTGACCGCCACGCACCAACCCCGCCGCGCGGAATAGATTCATGTTGATGTGCCACAGCGGCGCCCAGTTGTCGAAGGGCAAGGCATAGACGCGCCCGCCGCGGGTCACGCCCTCGCGCGCGACCCGCGTGAAATTCGCGGCATCGATGCCGGCCGAGCGCATTCCCTCATCCAGCGGAAGGATGAGCCGGCGCTGACTGTAGTCGGAGATCACCGATTGATGCATGGTCACGAGATCAGGAGGATTGCCCGCCGCCAGTTCCGCCGACAATTGGTCGTAGCCCGGCCAATACACCACGTTCACCTTGACGTGAATGTCGGGATTCTGGGCGTTGAATTGGTTGATCAGCGTGGTGATGATCCCGCACTCGCCCTCCGCCGCCGCCACGTCGGCGGAGGCGCCGTACTGCGCTTCGCAGGCGCCGAAGAAGCGCTGCAGGGTAATTTCAACGGGCTGCGGGGACTTCGGTGCGCAGGCGCCGAGCGCAACGATCATCGCGGGCAAGACCCAACGCGCCGGCCGGCGGATCATCACGACGCCGCGCGCGCCACGCCGGCGACGATATAGCGCTGGAAGATCACATACACCGCGAGAATGGGCAGGCTGGCGAAAACCGCTTGCGCCATCAAAAAGCCGAGCCCGTTCGTCTGCGCGAAATTCATCTGCGAGGATGCGATTCCCACCGTCAAGGTGTAACGGTCGGAATTGGTGGCGGAGATCAGCGGCCACCAATAGTCGTTCCAGGTCGACAGGAAGGTGAAAATGCCCAGGGTCACCTGCGCGGGCAGCGACAAGGGCAGCAGAATCCGCCGGAAGGTCTTGAAGTGCGAAGCGCCGTCGAGCCAGGCCGCCTCTTCGAGTTCCCGCGGCAGCGCGCGGAAATACTGCGTCATCAGGAACACGCCGAAGGGCGCCGCGAGCCCCGGAAGGATGAGTCCCGCGTAGGTATTGTGCAGATGCAGCGCGCTGAACATCTGGTGCCGCGCAATGATCACCGATTGCTCGGGAATCGCCAGGCCGAACAGCACGATGACGAAGAGCGCACCGCGCCCCGGAAAACGCAGGCGCGCGAAGCCGTAGCCCGCCAGCGACGACAGGGTCAGCACGCCGAGGGTGACCGCCAGCGAGACGATGGCGCTGTTGAGAAGCCAGCCGAATACCGCCGAATGCCCGAGTATTTCGTGGTAATTCTGCAGGGTATAGGGCGGCGAAAATGCGGATTGAGTGCCGCGCAGCAGCTCGCCGTTCGCCTTCAGCGACAGCAGCAGCGTCCACAGCAGCGGTGCGGCCATGGCGAGCGATGCCGCGGCGAGCGCCGCGCCGGGAATTCTGTTGCGCACCTTCGTCATGCCCGCGGCCGGCCGCGCGCGGCGAAGTACTGGGCCATGGCCGCGGCCAAAATGATGCAGAACAAGATCTCGGACGCGGCCGCCGCGTAGCCGATGTCCCAGCGCTGAAAGCCGATTTGATAGATGAACAGCACGATGGGCAGGGAGGCGTTGTTCGGTCCGCCCAAGGTCATGATCTGTGCCTGGCCGAACAGCTGAAACTGCAGGATGATCTCCATGACCACCACGACGAGCGCCGTGCGCCGGATCGAGGGCAGCGTCACGCACAGCAGCGTGCGCCACCGGCCGGCATTGTCGAGAGCCGCCGCTTCGTACAGATCCGGGGGCACCTGCTGAAGCGCCGCCAGAAACAGCATCATCGGCAATCCGATGCACCACCAGATCGTGGTGACGGCGATGGCCGGCAGCGCCAGCTGCGCATCGCTCAAGAACGGCACCGGCGGCAGGCCGACTTTGGCGAGAAGATCCGCCGCGAGGCCGCCGTCCGGGATGAGCACCATGCGCCAGATGAGCGTGACGATGGTGACCGACAACACCGACGAAGAAAAGAACAAGCCGCGCAGGATCGCGGACCGCCGTGAACCGTTGTTGAGCGCCAGCGCGAGTCCGAGACCGATGAGGGTGAGCGCGGGCACCGTCAGCACTACGAACCAGCAGGTGTTGCGCACGGAGTGCAGGAACACGGCATCACGGAACAGCCGCGTGTAATTCTCGACGCCGATGAATTGCGAGCCGCCGAACAGATCGGCCTTGTGGAGGCTGAGCCACATGCCGGAGAACAGTGGGTAGAGCAGTAGAACGATGAACGCCAGCAGGTAGGGGGCGACGAACAAGGCGCCGCTGCGGGCCTCGCCGGCGGCGGCCGACCACGCTTTGCGGGGCGCCGTCATGGCAGGCCCGGCCAGCGGCAATTGCGGCCGGCGGAGTCGAAAAGATGCGCCCCGGCGGGATCGAATTTCAGACCCACCGCCTCTCCCACCCGTGCTGGGAAGGCCGCGCCGCCCACGGCCACGATGCGGTCTTTGCCGGCCAGCGACAAATGGACATGGGTCTTGTCGCCCAGGAACTCGACGAATTCGACCACGGCGTTCGTCTGGCCGCCGCCGGGTGCGCATAGCGTCACCGCTTCAGGCCGCAATCCGATCCGCAACGGTCCATCACCCGGCAGCGCCGCGGCCGCCACCAGCGTGTCGATCCCGGTGCCGTCGCCCAGCCTCACGCGCTGCAGGCCGGCCGCGGTCGGGGTTCTGGTGACGGGCAGGATGTTCATGGCCGGTGAACCGATGAACTCGGCCACGAACAGCGTCGCCGGCCGGTCATAGACCTCGCTGGGCGTGCCGATCTGCTCGATGCGCTGCCGATTCATGACCACGATTCGATCGGCCAGCGTCATCGCCTCGGTCTGATCGTGCGTCACGAACACCATGGTCTTCCGGATGCGGCGGTGAAGGCCGGCGAATTCCTGCCGCATGCGGCTGCGCAGCGCCGCGTCCAGGTTCGACAGCGGTTCATCGAACATGAACACCTTGGGCTCCTTGACGATTGCGCGGCCGATGGCCACGCGCTGGCGCTGCCCCCCGGACAGCTCCGCGGGCACTCGGTCGAGCAATTCCTGCATTTCCAGCATGCGCGCCACTTCCGCGATCCGCCGGCGGATTTCCGCGCGCGGCACGCCGACATTGACCACACCGAAGGCGATGTTGTCGCGCACGTTCATGTGCGGATACAAGGCGTAGCCCTGAAACACCATGGCCACGCCGCGTTTACCGGGCGGCAGATGATCGACGCGCTCGCCGTCGATTTCGATCGTGCCCGAATCGATGGATTCCAGACCGGCGATCGCCCGCAACAGCGTCGATTTCCCGCAGCCGGAAGGACCCAGAACGACCAGAAACTCGCCCGCATCGACTTGCAGCTCGACCTCATCGAGCACCAGTGCGGCGCCGAAGCGTTTGCTGATCCCTTTGAGGGCAAGACTGATCACGCGATCTCCCCGTTTTCTTCAGCGCAGCGGCGGATCAATGATTGTGCCGGGGAATGCCTTTGGTGCGCGCGATACGCTGATACTTCACCGCGGGCTCGAGCACCGAGCCCGTGTCCATTTGGCCGACGACGCCGCGCTGCATTTCCTGCCAGGGCGTCTGGCTTGCAGGGTAGGCGTAGCCGCCGGCGGCCTCCAGATCGGCGCGGCGCTGCTGCATCTCGGCGTCGGACAGCAAAACGTTCACTTCGCCCTTGCGCAAATCGACCCGGATGCGGTCTCCCGTCTTGAGAACGGCCAAGCCGCCGCCGACGGCAGCCTCGGGCGAGGCGTTCAAAATCGACGGCGAGCCCGATGTGCCGGATTGGCGGCCATCGCCGATGCACGGCAGCACGTGAACCCCTTGCGCAATGAGCTGCACCGGGGCGCGCATGTTCACGACTTCCGCGCCCCCGGGATAGCCGATCGCGCCCGTGCCGCGCATGAACAGCACACAGCGTTCATCGATGTGCAGAGCGGGGTCATCGATGCGGGCGTGGTAGTCCTCGGGTCCGTCGAACACGACGGCGCGTCCCTCGAACGCGTCCGGATCGCCGGGGTTCGCCAGATAGCGCTCGCGGAATTCCGCCGAGATGACGCTGGTTTTCATGATGGCGGAGTCGAACAGGTTCCCATGCAGCACCAGGAAACCGGCGCGCTCGGCCAGCGGCCGCTCGAAGGGCCGGATCACCGCCTCATCCAGAATGACCGCACCCGCGCAATTGTCGCCCAGGGTGCGGCCATTGGCGGTGAGCGCTCCCGGAAACAGCAGATCATGCCGCAGCAGCTGCGCGACGACCGCCGGGACGCCGCCGGCGCGGTAGAAATCTTCGCCCAAATACTCCCCGGCCGGCTGCAGATTCACGAGCAACGGCACGTCGTAGCCGAAGGTCTGCCAATCCTCGATGGACAGCTCGACGCCGATATGCCGCGCCAGAGCAATGAGATGCAGGGGCGAGTTGGTCGAGCCGCCGAGGGCGGAATTCACGCGAATGGCATTGATGAACGCTTCGCGGGTGAGAATGTCGGAGGGTTTGCGGTCGGCATGGATCATTTCGACGATTTGCCGGCCGGTGAGGTAGGCGCATTCCTGCCGGTCGCGGTGCGGCGCCGGAATGGCCGCGGAACCCGGCAGCGACATGCCGAGCACTTCGGCGAGGCTGTTCATGGTGGTGGCGGTGCCCATGGTGTTGCAGTAGCCGGTGGACGGCGCCGCCGAGGCGACCAGCTTGATGAAGGCGGCGCGGTCGATTTCGCCGGCCGCGAAGCGTTCGCGCGCCCGCCAGACCACGGTGCCGGAGCCGATGCGCTTGCCGTCCGCCCAGGCGCTGATCATGGGACCGACGGACAGCGAAATCGCGGGAATATCCACCGTGGCGGCCGCCATCAGGCAGGCGGGAGTGGTTTTGTCGCAGCCGGTGGTGAGCACGACGCCGTCGATGGGGTATCCGTAGAGCACCTCGACCAGGCCCATGTAGGCGAGATTGCGATCGAGACCCGCCGTGGGGCGCTTGCCGGTTTCCTGAATGGGATGCACCGGAAATTCGATCGGCACACCGCCGGCGTCGCGGATGCCTTCCCGCACGCGCTCGGCCAGCACCAGATGATGCCGATTGCACGGTGACAGGTCGGATCCCGTCTGGGCGATGCCGACGATGGGCCTTCCCGACTGCAGTTCGTCGAGCGTCAGGCCAAAGTTCATGTAGCGCTCCAGATACAGCGCCGTCATGTCGGCGTTATCCGGATCGTCGAACCATGCCCTGGAACGCAAGCGGCGAGGTGTGGAAGCCGAGTTCATCATTTACTCAGACAAATTGCCATAGTGGCTCTGCCTTGGCAAGATAGAGCGTGCGCCGCACGGCAACCACCGGATCATTGATTATGGGCAGATACATCCTTCTTTCCATGTTGCTTGCCGGCTGCCGCCTGGCGGCAGCGTCCGAAAGCACCCAGCAGCCAATCCAAAGCGCTTCTTTCGGACGCGCCGGGAACGCAAACGTGCAGATTTACACGCTGACCAACGCTCACGGCATCGAAGCTCGAATCATGACCTATGGCGCGGCGCTGGTGTCGCTGCGGACGCCGGACCGCGCGGGACATTTCAAGAACATCATACTTGGTTTCGACACGCTTGATCCCTACCTGGCCGGCGTGCCTTACTTCGGCGCCACGGTCGGCCGCTACGCTAACCGCATCGCCGACGGCCGCTTCACCGTGGACGGCACGAGTTACCAGTTGCCGCGCAACAACGGGCGCAACAGTTTGCATGGCGGAACCCGCGGGTTCGACAAACGGGTCTGGCGAGCTCAGCCGATCGAGTCGCCGCAGGGCCCGGCGCTGCGGCTCACCTACGTGAGCGCCGCGGGCGAAGAAGGCTACCCCGGCGAACTGACCGCGCACGTCACCTATCGGCTGAACCACGACGACTCGCTCGCCATCGAGTACGACGCCGCGGCCACCGCGCCGACGCCGGTCAATCTGGCGAATCACGCCTACTTCAATCTGACGGGTGATCCGAAGCGCACCATCCTGGATCATGTGCTCACCATCCATGCCGGCCGCTTCACGCCGGTCGACGCGACCTTGATTCCCACCGGCGAGATGCGCGCGGTGGCGGACACGCCCTTCGACTTTCGACATCCGCGGGTCATCGGCAGTCATATCGCCGATGAGGACGAGCAGCTGCGTCTCGGCGGCGGCTACGATCACAATTGGGTGCTCGACAAATCGAGCGCGAAGGCCCTGACTCTCGCTGCAACCCTCGTCGACCCGGCCAGCGGACGCTCCCTCGACATCCGCACCACCCAGCCGGGCCTGCAGTTCTATTCGGGCAATTTCCTCGACGGCAAGCCCTCCGGAACGGGAAGTGTATTTGGGTACCGCACCGGCCTTTGCCTGGAGACGCAGCATTTCCCGGATTCACCCAACCGCCCGGACTTTCCCTCGACCCTCTTACGTCCCGGGCAGGTCTATTCGGAAAAGACCCTGCTGACCTTTGGCCTCGCACCATGAGGGCGCTACCCGGGGGACAGACGCAATAGCCGCGCGCCATGACATGCCACCGGCGCCGCGAACTCATCTCGCGCGGCCTCCAAGTCCCGCCGCCGCCACAGGTCGCGGACCCTGACCGGTCCGCTCAACCCTAGGTCCTCGAGCTTGACGGATACGGCGGCCGTGGCCGCCGCCGGCGTTGGATCGCGCAGATTGAACAGAGCGAGATACACATCCCGGCCCCGCAAGGACTCTGCGCGCCACGCCGCCAGTCCGTTGCTCCTGAACATCTCGCGGTTGCCGCGGCTGGCCTGATTGACCTGCAGAACCTCGTCATTCGTCAACAGCGACCAGGTTGCCTCATCGAGATGCCGCAAGTCCCCGCCCACGATCAGCGGCGATCGCGCGATCGACCACAGCGTCAGCAATGTCACTTGTTCGTCGGCGGTGAAGCGAGTCCGGCGGCGTCCCAGTTCCAGGTTGCCGAGAGGCAGCATGTCGGCGTCGGGCCAATTTCCGGGCCGTCCCAGCCCGCTCCAGTTCTTGAGGCGGTCGAATTGCTCGAGCAGCGCGGGCCAGGTATCCCAGAAATCGTCGCTGATGCGCCACAGGTTCGCATTCATCTCGACATCACGCGCCGCCGCCAGCGGCGTCTCACCCGGTGAAAGAGACAGCAGCATCGGACGGCCGCAGCGGTCCATGGCGCGGCGTACCGCGTGAATCTCCGGGGCATTGCGCCAGTACGGACGGCTCATATCGTCGGCCTTGACGAAGTCCACGCCCCAGGAGGCGTACAAGCGAAATATCGAGTCGTAGTATTCCTGCGCGCCGGGTTTGGACATGTCGATGCCGTACATGTCCGCGTTCCAGGCGCACACATTGACCCGGTCGGCGATATCGCCGGCGCGGGCGCGCGAACCCTGGATCGGCGTGTTCTGCTGCGCGGCCTGGCGCGGCACCCCGCGCATGACATGAATGCCGAATTTCAGGCCGAGGCTGTGAAGATGGTCGGCGAGCGGCCTAAAGCCCGCGCCGGCGGCGGCCGACGGAAAGCGATTGGCGGCGGGAATCAGCCTCCCCCATTCGTCCATGGCGAGCGCGGCATCCTTGCGATAGTCGAAGCCGTCCGCGCCGGGCTCGTTCCACTGGGCATCGATGGTGAAGATGTCGTAGCCATGCGGCAAGAGCCGCGCCGCCATGATGCCGGCGACGGCTCGAGCGTCCTCTTCGCGGATCGTGGTCGCGAAGCTGTCCCAGGAATTCCAGCCCATGGGAGGCGTCGGCGCGAGGCTGCGGAAGTCCGCAGATTCCTGCGCGGCACGCAGCACCGCGGGGCTGAGAGCAATACCGGCGAGAACGTCACGGCGCGAGATCCGCATGGAGATGACCGCCGCCTCAGCGCAAAGTCACGACGACCACCGACTTCGCCGGCAGCGTCAGCGCCAGGGTGCCGCCCTTGATCGACGCGGCGGTAAAGGCAACCGGATGCACCGCGCTAGGCGCCTCGAAGGTGTTGCGGGCGTCCATCGCGGCGGCCGTGAGCAGGGTTCCGCTCACGTGAGCGGGGCTTGCGCCGGCAATGGCCACGGAAATCTCCGTCGCCGCAGTCGGGTCCAGATTCACCAGCGCAACGGCGATAGTGCCGCCTGCCGTGCGCGCGGCTGCAAGGCTCACCGCGGGAACCGACGCATCGCCCAGCGTATAGCGCGGTGCCGTCAGCTCGGCCGGCAGAGCGGTCGCATCTTGGAATGGCTCGAACATCTTGAAGACGTGATAGGTCGGCGTCAGGATCATCTGCGACCCCTTGGTCAGTATCATTGCCTGCAGTACGTTGACCATCTGCGCAATGTTGGCGAGGCGCACGCGGTCGGCATGATGCGCGAATACACTGAAATTGAGTGCCGCGACCACCGCATCGCGCAGCGTATTCTGCTGATACAGAAATCCAGGCTCGCGCCCCGATTCCGCATCGTACCAAGTGCCCCATTCATCCACCGCGAAGGCGATCTTCTTGGCGGGATCATACTTATCCATCACGGCGGTGTTTTGCGCGATGTAGTCGTCCATCTTCAGCGTGTGCGCCAGCGTCGAGATCCACTGATCTTCGCCGAATCCCGTGGCGGGGCCTTTGGAGCGCCAGTGCTCACCGGGAATGGTGTAGTAGTGAAAGCTGATGGCGCCCATGTTGCGGCTGACTTTTGCGACCAGCGCCGTGGTCCACGACGTGTCGTTGTCGTTGCCGCCGCTCGCCACGATCAGGGGACGCGCTCCCTCGGGCGCCTTGAGAAAGTTCGCGTCCTGCCGGTAGAGATCCACATAGTGTTCCGGGGTCATGTTGCCGCCGCAGCCCCAGGCTTCGTTGCCTACCGCGAAGTAGGCGATCTTCCACGGTCCGGGGTGGCCGTTGCGGGCCCGTTCCTGGGTCAGCGACGTCGGCCTGTCGGATGTCATGTATTGCAGCCATTCCGCCATCTCTTGTGCCGAGCCTGTGCCCAGATTGCCGTTGATGTAGGCGTCGGCGCCTATCAATTCGGCGAAATCCAGAAACTCATGCGTGCCGAACGAGTTCGTTTCGGGCACACCGCCCCAATTGGTGTTGAGCGTCACGGGCCGCGCCGCGCGCGGGCCGATGCCGTCCCGCCAGTGATATTCGTCCGCGAAGCAGCCGCCGGGCCAGCGCACCACCGGCACATGCAGTTCGCGCAGGGCTGCGATCACATCCTTGCGAAATCCACGGAGATTCGGGATGGGGGAATTCTCGCCGACCCACACGCCCTCTTCGATGCCGCGGCCGAGATGCTCGGCAAACTGCCCGAAGATGTGCCGATCGATGGTCGCGCCCGGCCGGTCGGCATGCAGCACCGCGCTGGCGCTGCGCGCCGGCGCCGGTTGCGCCGTCGTGGGCGCAGCGGACAGCAGCAAGGAGGCCAAGCTGAACAGGACCACGCCGCAGAATGTCACTCGCATGAGTTCCCCTGAGAATGCCGAGTCATCGACTATACGAAGGCCACGGGCCACAGATCATCGGTCCAACCGAGCGGCGCTATCCGCAAGGTAGGCCGTCCGTCGTGGGCCGAATCGTACGCGTGATAGACGATGTAGTCCTTGTCCGCATCGCGAAGTATTGCAATGTGGCCGGGTCCGCGCCAGCGCGGCTCGCCCGGTCCCGCCGCCAGCACCAACGTACCGCCGCCCTCCATCATGGGCTTGCCGGTCCGGTCGATGTAAGGGCCGAGAACCTCTTTGGAGCGCCCCACGACGGTGTAGTAGCTGCTGTCGGCGCCACGGCAGCAGAAATCGAATGACGCGAACAGATAGTAGTTGCCCGCTCGCTGGATGATGAACACCGCCTCAATCGCATCCGGGTCCTTCGGCCGCCGTGCCAGGCTGTGCCGTTCCGCGCCGGGCACAGGCTTGCCGCTGAGAGGATCGATCTGCACAATTTTAAGACCGGTCCAGAAACTTCCGTAGGCCAGCCAATGCTTTCCGTCGCGATCGACGACGCGGTTCGGATCCAATGCATTGAAGTCATCGGTGGATTGCGATTCGAGCACCAACCCTTGGTCCCGCCATTGGTACCCGGCATCGGCGGGATTCAGCGTCGAGTTGGTCGCCAATCCGATGACCGAATGGTTGGAACCGAAGGTCGAGCAGGCATAGTAGAGACAGTACTGGCCGTTGAAGAAGGAAATGTCGGGCGCCCAACAGCCCCGTGTTCCCTGCACCGCCTGCTGCGCCCAGGCGGGCAGGTCGGGAAACACATGACCGCCCCGGTCCCAGCGCAGGAGGTCCCGGGACCGGTACCAAGGAAGCTGCGCCGGCGCGTCCGCGTGCGGAGTGGTGCAAAAGACATAGTAGGTATCGCCCGCCTTGATGACGCAGGGATCGTGCACGGGATACAAGTCGCCGCTGAGCTTCGGATTCAGCGGCGGCAGCGATTGCGCCCGGCCGAAACGCAACGGCAGCGCCGCGAGGCCGATGGAGGCCAGCAGCATCCGCCGGCGGTTCAACGCCGGCGGCATCGCCTCGGGTGCTTTGCGGTTCATGTCACCGATGCTCGAGCTACAGCTTGAACCGCGCTCCCACCGAATACGTCTGGTCGAAGCGGCGAGTATCGCGCGGATAGATCGCCTGGGTGCCGAAGTAGTCCTGGTAGTAGCTGTTCAGCAAGTTGGTTGCGTCGAAAGTAATCGTCAGCCGGTCCAGCACCTTGTAGCTCGCCGACAAGTCGAGCCAGGGCTGCGCCTTCGAAAAGATCTCACCGGGCTGCACGCCGCCGCCGGGAGCGGGCCCCACGTCGAACCCGGAGCGCCAGTTGTAGGCGACGCGGAACGACACCGGACCTTTCTCGTAGATGCCGATCAGATTGTACGACCACTTCGAGATGTTCTGGAATTCGCCTTGAACATAGGTGGCATTCGCCTGCATGCCCAGTCCGTTCAGCAGGCCCGGCAGGAAGTCGAAGAATTGGGTGTAGCCCGCTTCGGCGCCTTCGATGTGCCCCGCGGGAGCGTTCGTCGGCTCCGTCACCTGGTAGACGATCCCGCCGATGGTGCGCGGCGTGATGCCGCTTTGGATGTAGCCGTCGATCTGCCGGTAGAACACCGCGCCGGTCAGGGCATTCTGCCGCGCGAAGTAGTATTCCAACGACAGGTCGGCGTTGGTGGATTTCTCCGGACTCAAGTTCGGGTTTCCGGCCGTACCGGACCCGAGGAGGGTCGCCGTCGACGCCGACAGGGACAGCCCGGGATCGAGTTGCGCAAACTGCGGATGCGTGACGGTCTTGCTCGCGGCGAACCGCAGGAATAGATCGTCCTGCAGAGTCAGCCGCGCGTTCAGGCTCGGCAGCCAGTCGAGCGTGCTCTTGTCGGTCTCCGTCGGCGTATAGACGAAGGTGTAGTTGACGTTGTCGGGGGTCGCAATCAGCAGCGTGTTGCCCGCCATGGTCGCCTGGGTATCGACGACTCTGAGGCCGACGTTGCCGGAGAGCAGATGCGAGCCGAGATTGAAGCCGAAGTTGCCCTTCACGTAGGCGGCGTAGCTCTTTTCGCGATCATCGAAGGACTGGGTAGGATCGGCCGGAGGCCGCGCGCCGGTGGCCGATTGGTCGAACAGCTGCCGCAGATAGCCGATATTGTTGTTGAGCCACGTTGGGCTCGCGTCCGTCCAGCTGGTGAGACCGAAGGCGCCGTTGAATATGGAACCGCTGGTCAAGTGATAGGCCGTGCCCGGCAGGGCGCTCAACGCGGTGAAGCAGGCGGGCGACGCGATCGCAGCCACAATGGCGTCATGCTGTGGGCTGGCCGGATCCACAGGGATGGCGTTGCGGCAGTCCAGACCGCCCTGATTGTCCTCTCGATTCTGAGCGAAGCGGTCGGCGAAGCGCAGCCCGGTCGCGATCGATTTGAGCCAACCGGAATCGCTGAGCTTAAAGAGCAGGTCGCCGCGCCAATCGACTTCGTTGCCGTTCTGCTCCTGCCATTGATCGTAGAGCTGGCGGATATGAAACTGCGACGGGTCGCTCATGTCGATGCCCGAGACGTTCATGTATGGAGTGCCGGTGCCGTTGTAGTTGAAATCCGCCGTGTACGTGGGCGGATAGTATTCGGTGTCGAGGATGTAGCCGGTCTGCGAGAATTTGCTGTTGGTGTAGTCGACTTCGCTGGTGAAGGTGACGTTCTCGCCCGTCCAAGTTCCGCCGATTGCAACCTGGTAAGTATCCGTCTTCGGTATGAAGGATTGATCGCTGGTCAGATCGTAGCCTCCGGCGGTGACGGTCTTGACCTCGTTGGTGCCCGGGAACAACGTCGCCGTGGCGGGATTCGCCCCGAGCCACGGAAGACCGACGAAGAAGTCGTTGTTGTTCGGATTGCGATAGCGCGTGTAGAACGCCTCCGCGTAAAGTTCCGTATTGGCATTCGGACTCCATTGCGCGGCGAGGTTGGCCGACGTGCGCTCGCGATCGCCATTGATCGACTGCCCGCCCTCAGTCAGCGGCAGGTACCCGAGACCGCCGGGTGCGGTCGAGCCGGGCACTGGGCCGGTCGACTGGCTGGAAATATAATTGTCCAGAATCTCTTCCTTGTAGCGGTCCTTGATGTAGGAAACATCGGCCAACACGCCGAATTCACCCGCATCGGTGTGCCAGCGATTGCTGGCCAGAATGCTGGCGGTCGGATCAGTCTTGTCCGACAGCGAACTGTGGGTGCCGCGCAGCGAGCCGGCGAACTCAGCGCCGTCGAAATCGAATGGACGATGCAGGCGTACGTCGATCACACCCGCGATGCCGCCCTCGATGTCCTCGGCGCGAGCGGACTTTTCCACGTCGACGCGCGCCAGCAGTTCGGCCGGGATGTCCTGCAGGGTGATGAATCGTCCGGTCGAGGTGAAGATCTCGCGCCCGTTGAGCAGCGTCGCGATGTCGGGCAAACCCCGGATCAGCAGCTGAGTGGCCTCGGCGGCATTGCGGCTGATCTGCACCCCGGTGACGTGCTGCAAGGCTTCAATGACGTTATTGTCGGGCAGCTTGCCGATGTCCTCCGCCACCACCGAATCCTTGAGCTGATCGGAATTCTTCTTCTCGTCCAGGGCAGACTTCACGCTGGCGCGGACGCCGGTGACGATGATGGTGTCCAGATTGCCCGGCTGCTCCGCCGGTTGTGCGGCCTGCGCCGACGCGTGGTCGGACAACATGGTGATGACAAACGTCGACATCGCACAAATCAAGATATTGCGCGTCTTCATGATTTCCCATTCCCCCCTTTGTCGGAAAATCCGCACCCGTAGACCGTAATCACGGGTATCTATAACTCAGACAATAAGCCAGTCCGGGCTGCCGAGCAAGATTGCCGGTGCCTTTTGTCTGAGTTTTTTTGCCCTACGGGCCGGGGACAGGGGCGGCGAGGCCCTGCTGCCGTGCAACTGGTGGTGGCGAATAGTAGTATTGCGTTCGTTTTCACTGAAAAGGCAGGCCTACTTGGCAAACATGATCGGATTGCCGCCCGCGATCGAAGCGCCGGCCAGAGCTCTGCGTCTTCACGGATCGATTGCCCGCCAGCTGGGTATTTCCATCGTGTCGGGGAAATATAAGCCCGGCGATCTGCTCGACGGCGAGATCTCGGCGAGTGAACGTTTCGCGGTGTCGCGGACGGCCTATCGCGAGGCAGTGCGAATACTCGCGGCCAAGGGGCTGGTCGACGCGCGGCCGAAGGTCGGCACCCGGATCAACCCGAAAGCCCAATGGAATCTGCTCGATCCCGACGTGCTGGTCTGGATCTTCGAGTCGGAGCCCGATCCGGAGCTGCTCAACAGCCTGTTCGAGCTGAGAAACGTGGTGGAATCGGCGGCGGCGGGTTTCGCCGCGACGCGCCGCTCGGCGGCGCACCTGAAGACCATGCGCGGCGCGCTCAAGGGCATGGCCGCGCATACTCTGGCGACCGAGGCCGGCCGTCAGGCGGATCTCGACTTCCATACCACGCTGCTCAATGCCACCGACAATCCCTTCATCATCTCCCTCACTAGCGGCGTGAGCGCAGCGATCAATGCCACCACCATCTTCAAGCAACGCAAGGGACCGCTGCGCCGCGACCCGATGCCCGACCATGTGCGGGTGTTCGAGGCCATCGCCGCCAAGGATCCGCACAAGGCGCAGCAGGCCATGAGCGAGCTCATCGTGCTCGCGCGCCTGGATACGCCGGTGTCCCGGCGGCCGGAGCGCAGGCGTGCCGGTTGAGGCCTGCTCACCGTCCCGTTGCCGCCCGCGTTGGGGCTGACATATTGTCTGAGTTATCTTAGACTGCGAGGCGCTCGAGGTTGCGCGGGGTGCCCATGCCTTTGCGATTGCTGCAGATTCTCGGTCCGACGGGTGAAAGGATGGTTGCCGCCGCCACCGACGGCGGCGCGGCGCGGCGCGTGATCGGTGCGGCCAGCGTGTTGGCGCTGGCGAAGGCCGCGATCGCCGCGAAGTCGACGCTGGCCGCCATGGTGGATGCGGCCGGACGCGGCGAAGAGATCGACCTCCAGGACGCCCTGCGCGGCGGCCGGGTGCTCGCTCCGGTGGATCATCCGGACACTGCGCGCGTGTTTCTGACCGGCACCGGCCTTACTCATCTGGGATCCGCGGACGCTCGGGACAAGATGCATGCCAAGGCGCATTCGGCGGATGCCAGCGACTCCATGAAGATGTTTCGCCTGGGCCTCGAGGGCGGCAAACCACCGGGCGGCCAAACCGGCGTGCAGCCGGAGTGGTTCTATAAAGGCGACGGGCGCAGCATCGTCGCGCCGGAACAGCCGTTGCCTTCGCCCGACTTCGCCCTCGATGGCGGCGAGGAACCGGAACTCGCCGGCATTTACACCATTGCAGCCGACGGCACGCCGTTCCGGCTCGGCTTCACTCTCGCCAATGAATTTTCCGATCACGTGCTGGAGCGATCGAACTATCTATATCTGGCGCATTCGAAACTGCGCCCGGCCGCGCTGGGACCCGAACTGTGGGTGGGCGACTTGCCGGCCGACATTCGCGGCACGGCCCGAATCACCCGCAACGGCACGGCGATCTGGAGCAAGCCCTTCCTGACCGGGGAAGCCAACATGTCGCATCACCTGCGCAATCTGGAGCATCACCACTTCAAGTACGCGCTGTTCCGCCGGCCCGATGATCTGCACGTGCATTTCTTCGGCACTGCGACGCTGTCCTTTACGGACGGCGTCAAGGCCCAGGACGGGGACGTCTTCGAAATCGAAGCGCCGCCCTTTTCGCTGCCCCTGCGAAATCCCCTGCAAACCGTGCGGGCGCCGACGACCGGCGTTCGCAGTCTCTGATCGAATGAAGCCGGTCCGCATCGGTATTGTCGGCATCGGCAAGATCGCGCGCGACCAGCACATTCCCGCGATCGCCGACAATGCCGCGCTCAAGTTGGCCGCTGCGGCCAGCCGCCATGCAACGGCAGCGGGGGTGCCGAATTTTCCATCCATCGAGGCGATGCTGGACGGCGTGCCGGATCTGGATGCGGTCGCGATCTGCACTCCTCCGCAGGCGCACTACCAGGCGGCAAAGCTCGCGCTCGCAAAGGGCAAGCACGTGCTGCTCGAGAAACCGCCCTGCACCTCGACGGCACAGCTCGAGCATCTGGTTCGACTGGCGCGAGCGGCCGGCCTGACGCTGTACCAAACATGGCACTCGCAACACGCCCATGCCGTGGAGCCCGCTGAGCGTCTGCTCAAGCTGCGCCAATTGAACCAGGCGCGCGTGACCTGGAAGGAAGATGTGCGCCAATGGCATCCGGGCCAGGAGTGGATATGGCAGCCGGGCGGCTTCGGCGTGCTCGACCCGGGCATCAACGCCCTGTCAGTTCTGACCAAGATCATCCCCGAACCCATTTTTGCAAAATCGGCCTGCCTGTATGTGCCGTCGAATTGCGCCACCCCCATTGCCGCCGACCTCGAGTTCGAGACCGACAGCGGCGCGCCGATCTTTGCGGCGTTCGATTTCCGGCATACCGGCGTTCAAACCTGGGACATCGAACTGTCGACCGGCGCCGGCCCGATCACTCTGTCGGCGGGCGGCGGCCTGTTGTCGGTGGGCAATGAACCCGTGCCCGGCACACCCGGCGTCCTGGGAAGCGAATACGCCGCCATCTACCGCCGCTTCGCCGAGTTGATCGCGCACAAACACCTGGAAGTCGACGCGCGGCCGCTGCAGCTGGCGGCGGACGTGTTCCTCGTGGCCAGGCAAATCGCCGTCGAGCCGTTTCTGCCATGAAGCCGTCCACCCCATTGCCGGGTGCCGTGTTCAACAGCGCAGACTGGCTGGTGGTCGCCGGCTTCGTCGCCGTCATGCTCGCGATCATCGTGTATTCGATGCGAACCTCCCCCAAATCCGCCAAAGATTATTTTCTGAGCGGCCGCGACAGCAATTGGCTGCAGATCGGCACGTCGATCTTCTCCTCCAACATCGGCTCGGAGCATCTGGTGGGGCTGGCCGGCGCCGGGTTCGCCACCGGCATGGCGATGGCGCATTGGGAGATACAGTCCTGGCTCATTCTCGTGCTCGGCTGGGTGTTCGTGCCGCTGTACGACCGCATGAAGGTCTTCACCATGCCGGAGTTTCTCGAACTGCGCTTCAGCCGCGGTTCGCGCAATGTACTCAGCCTGCTCACCATCGCCAGCCTGGTTCTCACCAAGATTGCCGTCACCATCTACGCGGGAGACGTCGTGGTGCGCACGCTGCTGGGCATCGACACGGTCAATATTTTCGGCGCGCGCGTGGATGTATTTTGGGTGATCGCGCTCGGCTTGGCGTTCACCACCGGACTGTATACGGTGCTCGGAGGACTGCGGGTCATCATGTACACGGCGGTGCTGCAGGCGCCGGTGCTGATCTTGGGTTCGGTATGCATTCTCTATGCAGGTCTCAACGCCCTGGGTCACGGCCATCTCCTCGCGGGCTGGCATGCGACGGTCGCCGCGGCGGGCGCGAACATCCATCTCATACGTCCCTTGGACGATCCGGATTGGTCGTGGGCCGCCGTGCTGCCGGGCTCGGCCATCATCGGATTCTGGTACTGGTGCACGGATCAGTACATCGTGCAGCGCGTGCTCGCCGGCAAGAACCAACAACAATCGCGCCGCGGCGCCATCCTGGCCGCGTTTCTCAAGCTCACCCCGGTATCCATCTTTCTCGTTCCCGGCATGATTGCCTACGCCTTGACCCAGTCGCCGCAGTTGGGATTCAAGACCAGCGGCGATGCCGCCTACACCTCCCTGGTCGCGCAAATCCTGCCGCATGGATTGCGCGGCATGGTGGCGTGTTCGATGATCGTGGCGCTGATGGCGTCGCTCGCCTCCAAATTCAACGCGTCGGCGACGCTGTTCACGATGGATTTCTTCCGTGAATGGTACCCCGACGCATCGGGCAGAACCGAGGTCGTGGTCGGCCGTATTGCGACTGCCGTCATCGTGGTGATGGGCATCTGCTGGGTGCTGGTGATCAAGAGCCTGCACTCGGACCTCTATGTCTACCTGCAAAGCGTGCAGGGTTACCTCTCGCCCGCCATCGCAGTGCTGTTCTTGCTGGGTGTCTTCTGGCCGCGCGCCACCGCACCGGCAGCTCTGTGGGCGTTTGTCGTCGGCGTGGCCGGCGGGTTCGCGCGATTGGGCGCCGACCTGATCATGCGCAATGACGGCGCGGCGGTCGCCTCGCTGAAACTTGAGCTCTACCATCATGCCATCACGGTGCAGCAATACAACGCGGCGATTGCCCCGATACGGCGGGAGCATGGCTGGATATTCGACTTCTGGAACATTCACTGGCTGTACTACACGCAGATACTCCTGTTGGTCACGGCGGCGTTGATGATCGCCATCAGCCTGTGGACTCGGGCGCCCGCGGCGGCTGCGCTTAAATTCACCTGGTACGGCGCCACCTCGGCAGAGAAGGCGGCGACCCGCGCCAGCTGGAGCGGATGGGATGTCGCACTCAGCGTAGTCGTCTTGGGCGCGGTCGCGGTGTTCTATAGGGTGTTCTGGTAGCCCTCAAGCGGCAACGGGCTGGTACAAACGCGTCGTTCCCGAATGGATGGCGAAATAGGGCTTGAATATCTGCATCCCATCAGCGGTCGTCATCCGCCATTCACTCGACCGCGCCGCGGTCTGACGGACCGATTCGAGCTCGCCGCGCGTGGGCTGCAGGAACCGGTCGCCGACCGCGAACAGGGCCAGGGGTCCTTGCATGACAGCCAACAGTTGAGGATGCTCCGCGTCGACGGCTTCCAACCGCAGCGGTCGGTTCAGGGTCAAGGAGATCCGGTCGCCGTCCTTCCAGGTTCGGCTGATGGAGTGGAAACTCCCGGGAATGAGCGCCTGCTCCAAACGCTTGCCGTTCACGGCTGCTTCAGCAGTGTTCCCGGCCCAGGCAGGAATGCGCAGCGCCACTGAAAAGGTGTCCGCGGCGGCCATGCTGATCATGATCTCGATCTGTGAGTCGAGGGGATAGGCGGTGGTCTGCTCAAAAACGACCGTGCCCCCTTTGCGCCGCCAGCGCAGCCGCGACGGCGCATATAGGTTCACGAACACGCCGCCGGTGTTCACGAGATAGGCGCTGATGCCATAGTCGGCCAGGATCTGGCCCAGGGTTCCCGAGCAGCACGGACATCTCAGCTCGAAGTAGCTCTTCGAGCCGGCTTCGTTGTAGTCGGCATAGTAGAAGGCCGTGCCGTCCGGCTTCATGGGCAAGGCCCCGAGCACGGTGTTGTAGAGCACCCGCTCCATGCTGTCGCCGTAGACGCTGTCGCCCGTGACGCCGAGCAGATAGCGGGCGGCCTTGAAATGACCGTAGGCGCCGCAGGGCGTCTCAAAGCCGGCGTGGGTGGTGTGGACCGCGGCGCCGAGCGCACCGCTGCCCGGAACGACGAAGGCCTCATTCGGGCCCCAGCCGCCCGTCGCAAAACTCTGCGCCAAAACGAAGCCGAAGCCGTTTTTAGCCGCCCGCAAGTACTTGTCATCGCCGTCAGTCAGATAGGCCTGCATGGCGGAACTGAGCGCATTCACATGACTGTAGGCGTGCTTGCCGGGCAGGACGTTGTCACCGCGCGCGAGCGGATCGAAATAGTCGCGGTCCAGCAGAAATCGGCGGGCCAGCGTGCGATAGCGCTCCCCTGCCCCGCGTCGCCACGCCAGATACAGATTCTCCGGCAGAGTGTATGACTCGTCCCAGGTGAATGCTTGATTCGGATGCGGCCGTGCCGCCATCTCGGGCCGGGTAAGCGCCTTTTCCGGCAGATGCGGCAGCGCTGCGGCCGTTGCCAGATCGAGTGCGGCCAGCGCGCTCGATTCGCCGGCGTGCGCGTGAGCGTCGATGAGCCCGATGGCGATCTTGTCGTAGGTGTAGGCCGGCAGCGGATAGCCGTCGTAGAAATGCGGCGTGATCGCCGGCGCGAACCCGGCCACCAGCCGCCGAACTTTTTGCCGCGTTGCTTCGTCGCCCGTTACCGCGTAGGCGCGCGCCAGACCGGAAACATACTGGCCGAAGCTGTGGCCCGGAATGAAGCCATGCATGTTTGCCGGCGGATTGAAGCCGGGAGACGCGTTGTACCAGCCTCCCAACTCCTCACCCGGCGCGGGCAGCCCCGCGGCCGCGCGAAACGGCTTGAGCAGCGCGTCCTCATCCATGGCAAGAAGCGTTGCGTGATGCGCGCGGAACTGCTCCAGCAGGGGGCCGTCGAGCAACAGGACATCCGCATGCCCGGGGGGCCGCAGCAACGGCGTGCGCGCGGCGGCCGTCCCGCCGCCGGCTGCCCGTCCCGCCAATGCACTTGCAACGGTCATGCCGCCCAACTGCAACAGGAAGCGGCGCGAGATCCGGGCCATTGAAGTTTCCTTTTGTATGACATTTAATCTAGCACATGACCAACGCGGGCAGCGCCGAACTTGTCGACATCGTTCCTGTGGGAAACACGCTGGGCGAGGGTGTGCTGTGGGATCCGGTGCATGGACGGGTTTGGTGGACCGACATTCAGGAACGGCGCTTGTTCCGCTATGACCCGGAGAGCCGCGCGCTAGAAAGGTTCGAGTTGCCGGAACGGCTGGGGTCGTTCGGCTTCGTCGAGGGCTGCGATGATATCGTCGCGGCGTTTGAGTCCGGATTTGCTTTCTATCACCCGGAGTCCGCACGGCTCGACTGGGTCGCGCGCCCCGAGCATGGGGCGGAGAATGTTCGATTCAACGACGGCCGCGTCGACCGGCAAGGCCGCTTCTGGGCCGGCTCCATGGTCGAGGGAGCGGGCAAACCCCTGGGCAAGCTGTACTGTCTACACGGCCGGAAGCCCGAGATTTGCCTGACCGATATTGCAATCTCCAACAGCATTTGCTTCAGTCCCGACGGCAACCATCTGTATTTTGCGGACACTCCCCATCGCACCATCCTGCGCTACGACTTGGATGGCGCAACCGGCGCGATCTCCAATCGCCAGGTCTTTGCGCAGACTCCGCACGGCGCATTTCCGGATGGGTCCAATGTCGATGCGCAAGGTCATTTGTGGAACGCCCATTGGGGGGCCGGCCGCATCGTCCGTTACGCTCCCGATGGTTCCATCAGCGGCACGATCGAGGTGCCCGCCACCCAGCCCACCTGCATCGCCTTCGGCGGCAAGAATCTCGACTTATTGTTCGTGAGTTCGGCGCGGCAAAATTTGAGTCCGGCGGTGCTGGCACACGACACTCACGCCGGCGACTTGTTCGTCTACCGGCTTGACGACGTCAAAGGCTTGGCGGACTCGCGGTTCGTGCGCCCATGAAATCTGCATCGCCCGACGAAGTGGACCGCGCCGCCGCCGCTGCCGCGGCCGCCTTCTATCCTTATAGCCGCAGCGAGCCCGCGCTGCGCGCGCGTTTTTTGCGCGCCATTGCGCAGGGTATCGAGGGATTGGGCGATGCGCTGCTCGAGTGCGCCGCGCGTGAAACGGCGCTGCCGCAGGCGCGTCTCGCCGGCGAACGCGCCCGCACCTGCATGCAGCTGCGCCTGTTCGCCGGCATCGCCGAATCCAACTCCTGGATCGACGCACAGGTCGACCACGCCGATCCGTCGCGCCAACCGCAGCCGAAACCGCAACTCCGCTCGAGGCTCGTGGCCTTGGGGCCTGTCGTGGTCTTTGGCGCCAGCAACTTCCCGCTGGCGTTCTCCGTTGCCGGCGGCGACACGGCGTCCGCCCTCGCGGTCGGCTGTCCCGTGATCGTGAAGGCGCATCCGGCGCATCCTGAGACCTCCGCCCTGGTCGGCGGCGTGGTGAGCAAAGCGGCCGCGGCGTGCGCGCTGCCGGCGGGAGTGTTTTCGCTGCTGTTCGACACCGGCTTCGACGTCGGCATGGCCCTGGTGCGCCATCCACAGATCATGGCGGGCGCATTCACCGGTTCCCGCACGGGCGGATTGGCGCTGTGGCGTGCGGCCCAGGCGCGCCCCGTGCCCATCCCGTTCTTTGCCGAAATGTCGAGCGTCAATCCGGTGTTCGTCTTCCCCGGCGCGTCGATGGCGTACGCGGATACCATCGCCGCGGGTCTGCACGCGTCGATCACAGGCAGCGTCGGTCAACTCTGCACCAAACCCGGCCTGATCTTTGTGCTCAAGGACGCGGCAACCGAGCATTGGATCGACACACTGGCGGCGCTGGTGTCGCGGGGCGCCCCCGGCACCATGCTGACGGCGTCGATCCATTCCGCCTGTCAGCGCGGTCTGGCCGAACGCACCGCCATCGACGGCGTCACGCTGCTCGCACAGGCGGCGCTGCCGCCGGGTACCGCGGGTGCCGGTGCCGCGCTAATGGCGGTGGAGGTCGACACATTTCTGCGCATCTCGGCGCTGCAAGAGGAGATTTTCGGACCGACGAGTCTCATCGTGTACTGCTCGGCTCCGCGGGACTATCTGCGCTGCGCACGATCGCTCGAAGGCCAGCTCACCGCCACGGTGTGGGCCGGTCCCGATGAGCTGCGCGGCGAAGATGAACTATTGTGGGTCTTGGAGCAGCGGGCCGGTCGGTTGGTCTTCAACGGATTTCCCACCGGTGTCGACGTGGGAACCGCCACCGTGCACGGCGACAGCCGATTCACTTCCGTGGGCACGCGCGCCCTCGCGCGCTTCGTTCGCCCCGTGGCCTTTCAAGGCGAAGCGCCCTAAATTCAGCTCCCATGGACAGCGCCCTCCCGAAGCACGATCATGTCGGGCTGCGATTGGGCTGTCGTCGGAGAACTGTCTTGCGAAAACCAAATGTCTTGTTGTTCATCGCCGCGTTGGGCCTGGCGGCATTGCACCCCGCAGCCGCCGAATCGGCAGAGGCGAACGCGGCCGTTACATTGAAATCCGAAGATCCGAAGATCGTGAGCTTCAAACCCGAACTGCAGGCGAGCAAGGGCTCGGTCACCGTGGCGGGAAAGCGCTTGGACTACGACGCCTATGCAGGCACCCTCGTCGTTCATCTCAAGGGCTATGATGACGTGCCGCAAAATGCGCCAAAGGACGAGAAGATCGGGCCGGCGGAAGCGTCGATGTTCTATGCGGCCTACTTCAAGAGCGGCGTGCCGAGCGCGCAACGGCCGATCACTTTCCTATTCAACGGCGGACCGGGATCCGCGACCGTTTGGCTGCACATGGGGGCGTTCGGCCCGCGGCGCGTGGTGACCCTCGACAATGCACACACACCGGCAGCGCCCTATTCGTTGGTGAACAACGAGTACAGTTTGTTCGATGCCAGCGATCTGGTGTTCATCGATGCACCCGGCACCGGATTCAGCCGCGTTGCCGGCAAGGAGCATGAGAAGGCCTTCTTCGGAGTCGATCCGGACGCCCACGCCTTTGCCGAATTCATCACCGAGTTCCTGTCGCGATGGGGCCGATGGAATTCGCCCAAGTATATTTTCGGCGAGAGCTACGGGACTACGCGCGCGGCGGCCGTGGTGCATCTGCTGCAAACCGACGGCAGCGTCGATCTCAATGGAGTCATCCTGCTGTCGCAGTGCCTCAACTACGATGTGTTGCCGGATTACCCGGAACTCAACCCGGGAGTGGATCAGCCGTACGAACTGTGGCTGCCGTCTTATGCCGCCACCGCGTGGTATCACCATCGGCTGGCGGCGGCGCCCAAGGATCTGCCCTCGCTGATCGATGAGGTCGAACGTTTCGCATCCGGCGAGTATGCGGCCGCGCTGCAAGCGGGCGCGACGCTGCAGCCGGCGGAGCGCGACGCCATCGTGAAAAAACTGCAGGCGTATACCGGACTTCCGGCCGCCTACATCGACAAGGCCAATCTTCGTATCTCGCAGGGCGAATTCCAGAAAACGCTACTGGACGATGCCGAACTGACCACCGGCGCCCTCGATACTCGGTTCTCCGGTCCCACCCTGGATCCCATGAGCAAGGAGGCGGGTTACGACCCTCAATCGGCCGCCATCGGCTCAGCCTATGTGAGCATTTTCAATGACTATGTGCGCAAGGAGCTGAAATTCGGCGAGGGCAAGACCTATCGCGAATCACTGGCGCTGCAGGACTGGAACTTCGCGCATCGGCCGCCCGGCAGCCACCAAGAGCTGAATCAACAGGTCAATGTCATGCCCGACCTGGGGGCCGCGATGAAATTGAACCCGAATCTCAAAATCCTGGTCAACGGCGGCTATTTCGACCTGGTGACGCCGTTCTTCGAGGGGGTCTACGAAATGCGCCACTTGCCCATTCCGGCGGGGCTGCAGAAAAACATTGAATTCAAGTTCTACGAGTCCGGGCACATGGTGTATGCCCACGAGGCGTCGCTGAAGGCCCTGCACGATAATGTGGCGGAATTCATTCGACGCACCGACAACCTGGCTTCCCCCTAGTCGCCGGGCCACGGTCCTGCCGGTGTTTGGACTACAAGGAGTCGAGCCGCTGTCTGATTAATTGCCGGGTATTTGCCTATCATTCTTTTGTGTTCAACCTGGGCGCCGGCTGCAGGGACTCACGATCCACCACCGGAGAATGGTGCCGCAGATGGACAATGAAAAAGCAAAAATTGGCATAGCCGGGCTGGATGATGTGCTGGGCGGGGGACTGTCCCGCGGCAGCCTGTTCCTGCTAGAGGGCGAACCCGGCTCCGGCAAGACGACCATCGCGTTGCAATTTCTCTCGACGGGGGCGGCGGCCGGAGAGAATTCTCTTTACGTCACCCTATCCGAAACCGAGAGCGAGCTGCGCGCCGGAGCGGCGTCGCATCACTGGGTCTTGAGCGACGCCATCACGGTGTGCGAGTTGCTGCCTCCGGACAGCATTCTGGAGGGCGGCAAGCATCAAACCCTGCTGTATGCCTCGGACTTGGAGCTGGGAGAGACGACGCAGGAATTGTTCGACGTGGTGCAACGGGTGAATCCGCGGCGCCTGGTCATCGACAGCCTCTCGGAAATCCGGCTGCTGGCACAAAGCTCGTTGCGCTACCGCCGTCAGATTCTCAGCATCAAGCATTTTTTTGCGCGGCTGAACATTACCGTCTTGCTGCTGGATGACATGACGTCCGAGTCCACCGACAAAACCGTGCACAGCATCGCCCACGGCGTGATCCAGGTGCAGCAAATAGCGCCCGAATACGGTTCCGAGCGGCGCCGCCTGCGCATTCTGAAGTTTCGCGGACAGAAATACCGGGGCGGGTATCACGACATGACCATCGCCACGGGAGGGGTGAGTGTATTTCCGCGCCTGGTCGCGGCCGAACACCACAAGTCATTCGCGAGAACGCCGATTCCGACCGGCATCACGCCCTTCGACAAGTTGTTGGGGGGCGGCGTCGACGCGGGTTCGGGCACTCTGATTCTCGGCCCGGCCGGCACCGGCAAATCGCTCATTGCCATCACCTTTGCACTCGCCGCAATACGCCGTGGTGAAAAAGCGGCCTTGTTCATATTTGATGAAGAGTTGGGCCTGCTGTTCGATCGCATGAAGGGCCTCAACATTGATCTCGAGGCGGCTCGTGACCGCGGCGACCTGCGCATCGAGCAGATCGACGCCGCGGAAATGTCTCCCGGGGAATTCTCGCACCGGGTGCGACGATGGGTCGACAAGGAGAAGATCAAGACGGTGGTGATCGACAGTCTCAATGGCTACCAAGCCGCGATGCCCGCCGAGAATTCGCTGATCCTGCACATGCATGAACTGCTGCAGTACCTGAATCGCCAAGGCACGGCGACCTTTCTCACCATGGCGCAGCACGGCCTGGTCGGCGACATGAAGGCGCCCGTCGACGTCACCTACCTGGCCGACACCGTCATATTGCTGCGCTACTTCGAGGCGCACGGCATGGTGCGTCGCGCGGTGTCCTGCATCAAGAAGCGCACCGGACGTCACGAAGCCAGCATCCGCGAGTACTCCATCGGGGATGACGGCCTCACGGTCGGCGAACCGCTCACGGCCTTTCAAGGCGTACTGCGCGGCGTGCCGACGATCTCGAAGGATTACCGGCCGGGTGTCGACGGTGAGGGATCGTAGTGAGCGCGGAATGCTCCGTGCGAACGCTGGTGCTGGCGCCCACGGGTCGCGACGCCGCGCTCATCGTAACGCTGCTCGGCGAACTCGGCGTCGTCGCCGACATCTGTGCGGGCGTCATGGATCTGGCGCAGCAAATGCGCCGCGGCGCAGGCTTGGCCATCGTCGCCGATGAGGCGCTCAGAGCGCCGGACTTGAGTCCCCTGCGCCACTATCTCGAAGGCCAGGAGGCGTGGTCGGACCTGCCGGTCATACTACTGACGCATCACGGCGGAATCTCTGCGCCCGACCCCGAGTTGCGGGGATTTACCGAGCTCCTGGGAAATGTCAATTTCCTCGAGCGTCCGTTTCACCCCGCGACCCTGGCCAGCATGGTGCGTGCGGCCACGCGCAATCGGCATCGTCAATATCAAGCCCGCGACCAGAATGAAGCGATCCTGGAGCGCGAGGATCAACTGCAGACCGCGCTCAAGGCCGGACGCCTGGGCTCCTGGGCCTTGGAAGTGGAGACGCTTCAGTTGCAGACATCCGACGCCTCCCGCCGGCACTTCGGCAGACTGCTGGGCGCCCCGTTCGCCTACGATGATTTACTCGCCGCCATTCATCCCGAGGATCGAGATGCCCGCGAGCTGGCGCTCAGCCGGGCCATTGCGACGGGCGATGATTTCATCAGCGAATTCCGCAATATATGGCCGGACGGGTCCGTGCATTGGATGGATGTGCGCGCCCGGGCGCTGACCGATGCCGACGGCCGCGTGGTCAGGCTGGTGGGCGTCTCGTCGGACATCACCGCCCGCAAGCACGCAGAGCTCGAACGGGAACGGTTGGTCAGCGAGCTGGCGGCCCAACGCACCGCCTTGTCGAACCTGACCCGCACTCTCGAGGAGCGAGTGGAGCAGCGCACGGCGCAGCTCAGCGCCGAGACCGCCATGCGTGAGAAGGCGCAGCTGCAGCTGCTGCAATCGCAAAAGATGGAGAGCGTCGGACAGCTGACCGGCGGCATCGCTCACGACTTCAACAACCTGCTCATGGCCATCATGGGCAGTTTGGAGATTCTGCGAAAACGCGTGCCGCCCGACCCCGGTCTGCGGCGGCTGGTGGACGGCGCGATGCAAGGGGCGACGCGCGGCGCTTCACTGACGCAGCGCATGCTGGCGTTTGCACGCCAGCAGGATCTCAAGACCACGTCGGTGGATCTAGGGTCCCTGGTGATCGGAATGCAAGAGCTGCTGCACCGCTCGATCGGACCGCAAATCGACTTGCGGGTCCAGGTGAGGCCGGACCTGCCGGCGGCGGAAGTCGACGCTCATCAGGTGGAATTGGCCATTCTCAATCTTGCCATCAATGCCCGCGATGCCATGCCCGACGGCGGCTCGATCACCATCGACGTCGAACAAGAGCTGATCGGCGACGGCGGCCACAACCAGCGCCTGGCGCCGGGCCGATACCTGCGTGTTCGGGTTGCGGACACCGGCACCGGGATGGATGAGGCAACCCTGGCCAAGGCCATCGAGCCTTTTTTTTCGACCAAGCCGGCGGGCAAGGGGACGGGACTCGGCCTGTCGATGACGCACGGATTGGCCCTGCAATTGGGAGGAGCCTTCGGTCTCAGCAGCGAAGTCGGCCGCGGCACGACCGCCACCTTGTGGCTGCCGGCCGCCGCCTCCGCGGCAGTGACCTTCCAACGCGCGGAGCCGCAGCAATCAGCAAACCGGGTCGCCAAGATATTGCTGGTCGATGACGATCCGCTGGTGGCCCGCAGCACGGTGCAAATGCTCGAGGATCTCGGGCACATGGTCACCGAAACGCATTCCGGCCGGCGCGCCCTCGAGGTGCTGCAGTCGGGTCAACCGGTGGACGTGCTGGTGACGGATCAAGCGATGCCCGGCATGACCGGAGTCGAGCTCGCCGCAGTGGTCCGCGAAAAATTGCCGGACTTGCCCATACTCCTGGTGACGGGCTATGCCGATCTGCCGGCGAGCAAGCTGGCGCCCTGGCCGCGGCTGGCGAAACCCTTCCAGCAAGCCCAGCTGCAAACGGCGATCGACATGCTTCTCAGAGATTCGGCGCGGCCTGATCCTTGACTCGTGGGGCGTCGTCTTTGTTCGCGGCTCCCTTGGCGGCGTGGATGAGGCCCGCCGCCGCCGCCGCGCCGTCGAGTGCGATTGATGGGCTGTAGGCGGTCACCGTGAATCGCGTCACCAGTCGATCCTCGCGCAGGGCGCCGCCATTGGCGATGAAGTGATCTTCGGTCACGATGGCGACACCACAGTGATCGATCTGAAAGCGCAGCTCGTCGGGAATTTTCTTCAGAACGAGATTTCCACGGGCGGGATTCGCCGCACTCAGTCCGCCGAGCCCGCCGAATAGACCGCGGCGGTTGCAGGGGTCGCCGACTTGCACATTGCCGCCGTGCTGATAGCGCCAGGTCGGCGAGTCCGGCAGGTTGTTCGAATCCACAAAGCCGCCATACTTCTTGACCAGTCCGCTCTCGAGAACCGTTTCGCGCACGGCATTCGCCGGGGAAAATCCGACCGAGTGAATGATTGCCATCGCCCGTTCCTTGCCCGGGACCGGCGTGAACATCACGCTGTAAGACTCCCCCTCCGATTCAAAACTGTCGCCGGCGACCGGCGGGGTCCAGGCCGCGATGACATTCACGAAGCGCCCGCCGGCCATCGACTGCATGGCACCTTTGGCGGAATCCAAATAGCTCAAGGTTTCCGTCGACTCCGTGTATTCGCGCAGTTTCTTGGCCTTGAGCGCCGTGCGCACTTCAGCGAGCGGCATCCCGAGCTTGATGCCGGCCACATCGATTGCATCCGGCGTCGCCCCCATCGCCGCGGGCGGCGGCAGCGGTGCCGGTGGCAGTGCCTGTACCGGCGGCGGCGGCTGTACGGGTGGCGGCGCTGATGGTGCCGCCGGCGGCGGTGGCGCTGCCGCGGGTGCGGGTGCGGGTGCGGGTGCGGGTGCGGGTGCGGGTGCTGACACCATGGCCGCGCCGTCGGCAGTCTTCAAGACATATCCGGCGGTAACCAACATCCCGTGTTTATCTGCATCATCGCAGCCGTAGAGAGAGACGGAGTCGACTTTGAGAGCCGTGGTCCCATCCGGCAGCGGCACCGGCTCGCCCAACACTCCGTTGGGTTCTCGCCGGCGCGTCTTGGTGTCGACCAGGCAGTAGTATCGATGAGAATTCGGCGGGGTTCCGAGATCGAAATGCCCGCGCACCACTTCGTGGTCGTAGCCCAGTCGCAGCGACTGCTTGATGGAGGAGAAGAAATTTTGCTGTGGCAGGGTGGGCAGCGCGTCGCTCGAATAATTATCAGCGGGCGTACCGCCCGGCGCGCCGGGCGGCGTGTCGGCTCGCACGATACTCGAGAGGCCGAGCGACAGGAGCAGGCTGGCTGCGACAGTCTGCCGTGCATTGCACCGAAATCGTCGAGGTGTCCCCACGTTCCCTCCCCAATTCAAGGCTGTTCGGGCTCTTTCCCGGCGATTCTAGTCGCTCGCGAGGCATTGCGCAGCAACTGCAGGTGATTTGCAAACGCTGTAGGCCCCCAACCCACCGCGTGTCAGCGATTAGCCCACACGACTAGGCGGAGAAGGGCGACATCCCGCCCGAGTCCCTTGGCCTATGCTGCACACAGCCCAAGAGGTTTGCGTTATCTACCGCGGAGAATATATGAAGAAATTAGAAACTATTGCCAAAGGCAGCTTCCTACTGGGGCTGCTGATGTTTACATCGGCCTGCGTCGTAGCGACACCCCGCGAAGGCGCCTATGATCGTGATCACCATCGGTACTATCACGAACGTGAATGGCATGAGTGCGGCGAACACGACAACTATTGCCGCTAGATCGCGGGTGACATAGACGATACCAGGCCGGATCGCCACGCGATCCGGCCTACTTCTTTGCCGCATGCAGTACTATCTCCGATAACGAGCAGTTTCCCGGAGACTCGTAGCGGAGGTGCGTATGCTGACCTGCGGTGAGCTGCTGGTCCGGATGCTGGAAGATTTTGGCGTGGATATCGTGTTCGGTATCCCGGGCGTACATACCGTGGAGCTGTATCGCGGTCTGCCGGCGACGGCCATCAGGCACATCACCCCCCGCCACGAACAGGGTGCGGGATTCATGGCGGACGGCTACGCGCGGGTCAGCGGCAAGCCGGGCGTGTGCTTCATCATCACCGGACCGGGGATGACGAATATCGTGACGGCGATGGGCCAGGCCTACGCCGATTCCATCCCGATGCTGGTCATCTCCAGCGTCAACAAAACCGAACAGTTGGGCATGGGCGGCGGCCGTCTGCACGAGCTCAAGTCGCAGCGCAATCTCGTGTCGGGGGTGGCCGCGTTCAGCCACACGCTGCTGCGTCCCGATGAATTACCAGCCCAATTGTCGCGCGCCTTCGCCATTTTCGGCAGCGCGCGTCCGCGTCCGGTGCACATCGAGATTCCGATCGATGTCATCACCGCGGCGGCCGATCATGTCGACCGCAAGCGGGGAGCGGTTCCGAGTCGTCCCGCGCCTTGCCCAAAGGCCGTCCTGCGCGCCGTCGATGTGTTGAAGGCGGCGCAGCGTCCGCTGCTCCTGTTGGGCGGCGGGACCGTCGATGCCGGCGCGGCCGCCCAGGCACTGGCAGAGGCACTCGATGCGCCGACCGCTTGCACCATCAACGCCAAAGGCGTGCTGCCCAAGGGGCATCCATTGTCATTGGGGTCCAATCAGTCGCTGCCGCCGGTGCGCGAACTGCTGCTGACGTCGGATGTGGTGCTGGCCATCGGCACCGAATTGGGCGAAACCGATTACGACGTGGTGTTCGACGGAAATTTTCGCATCAACGGCACCTTGATCCGCATCGACATCGATCCCGAGCAGCTCAACTGCAATGTCCTGGCTGATGTCGCCATCCTCAGCGATGCGCAACTCGCGGTGCGTGAACTGTTGGCCGGGCTCGGCAATCCCGGCATCTTCTCGCCCGCCGGTCCCGGGGCGCAGCGCGCGGCCGCCGCGCGGGCGCGCCTCGAGGCGCAATGGCCCGCCGCCTGGCACGGTCAGCGGCGCACGCTCGAGATTCTGCAGGACACCCTGCCCGAGGTGATCGTCGCGGGCGACTCGACTCAGCCGGTGTACTCCGGCAATCATTGCTACGACGCGAACCGTCCCCGTTCCTGGTTCAACTCGGCCACGGGCTTCGGAACCCTGGGGTATGGATTGCCCGCGGCAATCGGCGCCAAGCTGGCCGCGCCGCAGCGCCCGGTGGTCGCGTTGGTCGGAGACGGTGGATTACAATTCACGCTGCCTGAGCTCGCCTCGGCGGTCGAGGCCGGCACCGCCATCATCATTCTGCTGTGGAACAACCGCGGCTATGGAGAGATCAAGCGCTACATGCAAAACCGCGATATCCCCACCATCGGCGTCGACATCTACACGCCGGATTTTCTCGCCATCGCGCGGGGTTTCCGCTGCCGCGCCGAGCGGGCGTCCGGTTTCGCGCACCTGCGCCAATTGCTGCAATCGGCCGCCGGCGCCGACCGCCCCACCGTGATTGAATTGCTCGAAGAGGCTGAATTCCTGACGTCGCCTACGGCTTGAGCTGGGTCCGGATTTCTCCGCCCTTGTGGGCATCGCTATGAACGTTGACGTACAGGTCGCCGTTCTCGAAGCTCTTGTACTGATCATCGGTGAGCTTGGAACCGTCCGGCACCATCCACATGTTGTCGCCCGACTTGACCAGAGTGATGATCGGCGGTCCGTTCTTGCCGGGACTCGCCAGGTGAATATGCGCCACCGTCCCTTGGATGCCCGTGGTCCTGATGGTTCCCTTGACCGACTTGTCCTGGCCTATGGAGATCGTGCCCGCACCGGTGGCGGTAGTCGTCACCGGCGGAACTTCTTGGTCGCCGGTAAGGTTGACGGCAACGTCTTTGGCCGGCGCCGAGGCGAATGCGCCGACCAAAAGCAATGCCGCGGCGGCTTTGGCAAACCCAAGTGACGGAGATTTGGACATGCTCATCACTCCCCAGGTTGAGAATCCAAAAACCACGCTACTGGGTTAACCCGCGGCTGTCAACGACAGCCCGCGGCGAGCGCCGCGCCGCGGCCTTGCGAGCGTGCAGCTGCGGTTCTTTGCCGGTATTCTTGCCCAAGATCTGCTGCCGGGAGAATCATACGTTGGCTCGGTTACCGGTGAACTCGTGATGCGCGGCGCGCGTGCCGCCCTGATGGTGATGCCGGCACTGGTCTTCACCGCGGCGGGTGCGCAGGCGGTCGAGTGCGTGAAGGATGTCTCGAACGGCGCGCCGGTCATGGTGTGCCGCGTGCATCTCGAGCGCGAGAAATTGCAAATGTTCTGGCGCGATGACGCCGGTCAGCCCTTTCAGAATTTCGGCGTGCTGCGCGATGCGCTGGCCAAGAAGGGCAAGACTCTGGAATTTGCTATGAACGGCGGAATGTACAAGCCGGATTTTTCGCCGGTGGGCCTGTTTGTGAGCGATGGGCGCGAACTGGTGCCGCTCAATCGGCACCGCAGTTCCGGTAATTTCTCGCAGCAACCCAATGGTGTGTTTCTGGTGGACGCTCAAGGCGCGCGCCTGCTCACCACCGACGACTACTCGCAGCAAAAGCCGCAGCCGCTGCTGGCGACGCAGTCGGGGCCGATGCTGGTGCATCAAGGCGCCATTACCACCTCGGAGGTGATGCAGCCGCAGTCGCAGTCGCGGCGCGTTCGAAACGGCGTGTGCGCACCCTCTCCCGGCGAAGCCGTGTTCGTGATCACCGAGACGGCCGTGACTTTTTATGAGTTCGCGCAGTACTTTCTCGAGCGCCTGCATTGCGGCGAGGCGCTGTACCTGGACGGCTCGATATCGAGCGTGTATGCGCCGCAGCTGGGGCGCGTCGATCATTGGTTCAATATGGGACCGATCGTCGGCGTGGCTCGCTAGACCTGATGAATTGAACCGTTGCCGGCTACGGCACGATCTCCACGGAGGTCTGGCCTGCGGTCAAATTCCACAATTCCAGCAGATCGTCATCGGACAGGGCAATGCAGCCGTTGGTCCAATCGCGGGTCCGGTAGTAGGAAATCGGCTTGTTGGGTCGATTCGGCTCGCCGTGGATGAATATATCGCCGCCCGCGGACCGATGCAGCGAGGAGGACCGCTTCAAGTCCGCGGGGCTGGGATAGGAAATGTGCAGCGCCTTGAAATAGTGGCTATGTTCCTGGCGAAAATCGATGACGTAACTGCCTTCGGGGGTGCGGAAGTCCCATTCGTGCTCTTTGGCGCCGGACGGACTCAAGCCCAGTGCAATTCGATACGTGCGCAGCGGTTGATTGTCGCGCAGCAAGTAGAGTTTGCGTTCGTGCTTGACGATCAGAATGCTGTCGGCCCGCATACCCGGGGCGGTCGATCGCGCGACTCCCTGAGTACACAATCCGAGCAGCACGACGGCGCCCAGTCCTAGTAATGGTGAACAACGATGAGTAGACATATTCTGCTCGCGCAGCTCGGCCAACGAATGCAGCCACCTTGCCAAATCGAGGTGCGGGGGACCAAGGCGTCGGTCACAGTCCGCGGGGTTTAACTAAATCACCCTCGAGCCGCGCGCCCGCATGAAGCGCGGAGCGTCGGAAACTCAGTGTTGCGCCAAGTGGACGATCTGTGAACCCAGGCGGTAGAAGGATTGCTTGAGGCTGCGTAGCGCCTGCGCACGGACCGCCGTGACGGGAAGCGGCAGGTCGCCGTCAGAAATCTTCCCGGCGATGTACTGCGCGAGCAGGCGGCCGAATGCAGTACCGGGCGCGATTCCCCGTCCGTTGTAGCCGCTGAAGGAGATGACGTTCGGCGCCAGCTTGTGAAAGCGAGGCAGCCTGTCGGCGGTCATGCCGATCGATCCGTACCAGGAACGCTCCCATTTGACGGCGCCGATCTGCGGAAACAGCCGGCGGACCGCCCTTTTGGCCCATGCCGTGTGCACATACTGGCCGGCGCCGCTGAGTGCGCCGATGCTGCCGAATATCAAGCGTCCGGCGCGGTCCAGCCGAAAGGAACTGAGGACCTTCTGCGTGTCCCAGGCGCCCTGACGTCCGGGGAGAATGCTTTCCAAGGCTCGGCCATCGAGCGGCTGGGGCGACACATTGAAATAAGGCAGGTGCACCTGCTCGCGGTTGATGTCGGGCCATGGCCCCGTGCCGTACGCGTCGGTGGCGACCACGATCCACGAGGCCTTGACCGCTCCACGATCCGTCCGAACCATCCAGTCGCCGTGATCTTGGGCGGCGCTGAGCACGGGACTATTGGTGTACAGCCGTGCGCGCGCCTGCAGCGCCGCGCGCGCCAGTCCGCGTGCATATGCCAGCGGCTGAATGGTGCCGGCGCGCCGATCCCACAGCGAGCCGGTGTACACGCCGGTTCCCAGTTTCACGGCGCTGTCCGCGGCGCTCAGCAGCTGCACCGGCGCGCCGCGTGCCTGCCACTGCGCGGCGCGGCGCTCGAGGTCGGCAAGACCGCCACCGCCGACCGCACAATGCAGAGTTCCGGTGCGCACCGGTTCGCATTGAATGCCGTACCGGTCGACGAGTTCGAACACCAACTTGGGCGCATCGCCAAGAACGCGCAGCAGCCGCTCGCCGTACTCCGCTCCGAGCGTCGCCGCAACCTCGTCCGGGCTCACCCACATGCCGGCATTCACGAGACCCACATTGCGTCCGGAGCCGCCGTATCCCACGTCGAACGATTCCAGCACCACGACGGACACTCCGGCCAAGGCCAGGTGCAGCGCCGCCGACAGGCCGGTGTAGCCCGCGCCGATCACCACCGCGTCGGCGTTGATCGTCTCGCGCAGCATGGTGGTCGTTGATTCGCGGGGTGCGGTGTCCTCCCACAGTCCACGCGTCGGCTGAATCGCATCGCTCATTGGATCGATGGTAGCCGATGCTACAATTGAGCGGTGCAGATCATCGATGCCGCGACCGTCGTGACACGCCTTACGCCCGCCGCGCTCGTGTCGGCGCTCGAGCGGATGTTTCGCGACGGCTGCACCGCGCCGCTGCGCCACCACCACACGGTGCCGGTGCCCGGCGAACCCGACGGGACTCTGCTGCTGATGCCCGCCTGGCGCGCAGGCGCCTATATCGGCATCAAGCTGGTCACCATCTTCCCCGGGAACTCACGCAGAAACCTGCCGGCCGTATCGGCGGCCTATGTGGTGGCGAATGCCGATACCGGCGCCGTGCAGGCGATGATCGACGGCGGCGAGCTCACGGCCCGGCGGACCGCGGCGACTTCCGCGCTGGCGGCGCGCTATCTGGCGCGCTCGGACGCGCAGTCGCTGCTGATCGTCGGCACCGGCAGAATCGCGCGGCAGTTGGCGCAATTCCACGTCGCGCTGCGCCCCGGCCTCAAGGCCGTGCGCGTCTGGGGCCGCTCGACGGCCCATGCCGAAGGGCTCGCCGCCGAGCTGCGCAGCGGCGGCATCGAGGCCAGCGTCGCCGCAAGTCTGCCGGCCGCGGTGGCGGAAGCAGACATCATCTCGGCCGCGACGCTCGCCGTCGAACCCTTGATCCACGGCGGCTGGGTGCGGCCCGGCACGCACGTTGACCTGGTCGGCGGCTACACCCCCGGCATGCGCGAAGCCGACGACGCCTTGATCGCGAAGGCACGGGTATTCGTCGACACGCGCGCGGGCGCGATGCAGGAGGCCGGCGACATCGTCGCGCCGTTGGCGAGCGGCGCGCTGCGGGCGGATGCGGTATTCGACCTGCACGACTTGTGCCGCTGCGTGCAGCCCGGACGGCGGCGCGACGATGAGATCACCGTGTTCAAATCGGTCGGCGCCGCGCTCGAGGACCTGGCCGCAGCCATTCTGGTCTTGGAGGCCGCGCCTACCTGACTTTGCGGCCCAGCCACTTGTAGACGACGCCGCCTCGCATGACGAATACCACGCGCCGCACGGCGCTCAAGTCCTTGAGAGGATCGCCGTCGAGCGCGATGATGTCGGCCTCGTATCCCGGCGCCAGCCGCCCGAGCCTGTCCCCCATGCCGATGGAATCGGCCGCCAAGGAATTCGCGGACACGAGAGCGGCCATGCGCGATTGCCCGCAATGCTCGACTCGGCCGATGAATTCCTCGGCATTTCGGCCATGAGCCCCCGCAGTGGCGTCGGTCGAAAACACGACCTTCGAGCCCGGGGTATGCACCGCAAGTGTACACACCGCGTAATCCTCGGGCAGATCGCGCTTCATGATCGCCATGCCTTCTTCGGTGTAGTTGCCCACCCCCAGGTAGCGCGCCTTATTCTCGAGGTAATTCTGCACCACCAGCCCTACCTGGGGACTGATGAACGCGCCGGCGCGAACCACTTCATCGATGTCTTGCTGCGTGGCATAGGTGAGGTGCTCGATTTCTCTGCATCCCGCGCGTGCGGCGGCGGACACCTGCGACCGGTAGACGTGAACCATCGACCGCAGTCCCACCGCCTTGGCCTCGCCGCACAGAATTCGCAATTGTTCCTCGGTCAAGGTCGGCTTGGCGCCGACGCGCTGGCTCGACGAGGCAAAAATCTTGATCAAATCCGCGCCTTGAGCTTTGCGCTCGCGAATCATGGCGCGCAGTTCGTCGGGTGTCCCCGACAGCGGGCCCTCGATCGGCGCCAGCGAGGTCAGCAGACGCGGGCCGGGAAACCCATGATCGCGGATGGCGTCGCGCAGCGGCGCATTGCTGGGATCCCCCACGCTCTGAATGGTGGTGAAGCCGGCCATCAGGGTTTGCCAGGCCGCCTGCGCCTGCGCGATCGCCCCTTCCGCCTGCGGCTCCTGGTCCGTGGCGATGCGCCCGACGCTGTCGAAGTGCAATTCCAGATGCACATGGGTGTCGATCCAGCCCGGCATCACGGTATAACCGCGAAGGTCGATCACGGGCCCCGCCGCGGGTGCGGCAAGCGAACTGATCTTGCCGTTGGCCACGCCGATGCGCACACCGCGCAGCACCGCCCCGGTGCCGTCGAGCGCCTTGCCGGTGAGGATGACCACGGGTGCCGGGGGAGCCGGCGCCGGCAGCGGCGGCACGTCGGCTGCCGCCGCGCCGCAGGCAATCAGGGCGGCGGTTGCGATGATCAGCTGGATTTTTGGCATGATCTCAATGCACCTGCGCCAAAGCGCTCTCAAAATCTTGCGCCGCCTTGTCGATGCCCGCGGCCGCATTCTCGATCACCCGTGATACCTGCGGAACCTGTCCTTCCGCTTCGGTCCATTTCTTCTCGTCCATGTATTCGCGAACCGCGGCAATGGGCTTGGCACCGTAGCCCGTATAGGCACCCGGGGCGTAGATCTGATTCTTGAACCAAGGCCGTTCCGGGAGACCTTTTTGATTGAGGAACAGGCGCGGCACCCGCTGCACATCGGCGTTGATCAATTCCAGGGATTGCGCGGCGAGCACCGGCGATCCCTTGGAGTGATATTGCGCGAGAGCGGCCGAATAGCGTTCAGCGCTCTTCTTCAGCAAGACGATCGCATTCTTCATGGGAGCCAGGTTGACGTAGGGAGGAACTGTCTCGGCCGGCGGCGGCAACAACGGCCTGCGAGGATCCAGCGTGGCCTTGAACACGCCCTCCTTTAGCTCCAAGTTGCGCTCCGTGAACTCCTCTTGTTTGTCCTTGACCAGCTTTTCGAGATCGCTGACATACTTCTCGATGGCTTCGGCCTGAGGTGTGAAGTCGAGCGGAATCAGCTCGGCGTCGGCCAGCCGCATGACGGCCGACCCTGCGGTCTGCGACAGCGCGCGCCCATAGGCGAAGTCCTTGTCCACGAACGTGGTGTACCAATGAAAATCATCGTAAATGGAATGGTATTGGCTGCCGTCATCCTCGTCTTCGAAGCTCAAATCGAGCGATGATATTCCGGCAAAATCCTGAAACGCGGTGTAGTCCGAGCCGTCGCCGAGCGCCTCCACCAAGAGATCTCCGTGTCGCCGCAGCTCGCTGCGTTCTTCGGCATTCTTCGCCGTGGAAATGGCATACAGATGCGCGCGCAAATACGCCGTCATGTGCGTTTCGGGATCGTCCACGTCCCGGGCCACGCCGCTGATGAAGTTCTGCAGATCCTGAGTGCCTCCGGCCGACAGATAGCCGCGCTCATTGCTGTCGGAATTGATGTAGATCACCGCGTGCTGCTGCAGTTCCTCGACATGCGTCTCCACCCACTCCACCGAACCCAACAAGCCGGGTTCCTCGCCGTCCCAGGCACAATAGATGATGGTGCGCAGGGGACTCCATCCGTGGGCGTGCAGCTCGCCCAGCATGCGTGCTTCTTCCAGCATGGCGGCCTGCCCGGAAATCGGATCGTCCGCACCGTTGACCCAGGCGTCATGATGGTTGCCGCGGATGACCCACTGCGCCGCATTCGTCGTTCCACGCAGCGTGGCGATCACGTCATAGATGGGTTTCATGTCCCAGTTGGAGCTGACTTTGAGATGCACGCGCGCGGGTCCAGGACCCACGTGGTAGGTGATCGGCAGCGCCCCCCGCCATGGTTCCGGCGCCACGGGCCCCTTCAAGGCGGACAGCAGCGGCAATGCATCGCCGTAGGAGATCGGCAATACAGGAATTTTCGTGATGGTCTTCGCTTCTTTCACACTCAGGCGTTTTGCGCCCGGCGTGGCGCCGATACCCGGCGTCAGCGGATCGCCGGGATAGTCGGTGTCCATGACGCTGCCGCGCTGTACACCGTCGCGGGGCCGCCAACCTCCGGCGGGATAGTCGTCGCCCTCGGAATAACCGTCTCCCTTGGGGTCTGAGTAGATGATGCAGCCGATGGCGCCGTGTTCCGCCGCCACCTTGGGTTTGATGCCGCGCCATCCATGACCATAGCGCGCGATCACGATGGCGCCCTTTACCGAAATGCCGAGCCGGTCGAGCCGTTCATAGTCCTCGCGGTTGCCGTAATTGACGTAGACCAGCGGGGCGGTGACATCGCCGTCGGCAGAATAGGCGTTGTAGGTCGGCAATTGTTCGGCCGATTGGCTCGACGTTGGATCCGACGACACGGCGGGCTCCTGCAACTTCGCCCGAAACGTCGTCGGTTGCAGCATTTCCAGCAGCCGAATCTTGGGAGTCGGAAACAACACCTCGAAGGTCTCGATCTTTGCATCGAAGCCCCATTCCTTGAACTTCGAGAGAATCCACTCTGCATTGTCCTTGTCGTAGGGCGAGCCGACGTGATGCGGGCGGGCGCTCAGGCGGCGCATATTCTCGCGCAAGTGGTCCGCGGAAATGCCTTCCCGGAACTGCTTCTCCCACTGACCCTCCGTCGCCGTGTTCTGCGCGCTGTAGCCGAGCAGCGGTCCTGGCGCCGGATTTGACGGCTCCGGTTCGGATTGGACGGACACCAGCGGCGCTGCGCACAGCAGCAGGCCGATCAACCAGCAGATCTTCATGAAGACATCCCCTGCAGCGCGCCTATGAATGCGGCTTTGCACCCAAGTATAGCCGACGCATAAACGCGCCAGGGGGCGCGGCGGCAACGGCCGCCGCTATTTCTTCGCCGCGGCCTGCGCCTTCAGGTACTCCGCGTAGGCTTTCGCTTCCACGGCTTGGCTGATGATGCGGATCTGGATTTCGTCGCTGACCTGCGGCACGAATCGACCGAGATCGAAGTCGGAGCGCTTGAGCGTCGTCATGGCATCGAAGCCGACCGTCGCCAGATTGGTCCTTGGATTGGCGCCGATCTTGACGATGGTTACATCGAGCGTCACCGGCTTGGTCACGCCGTGCAGAGTGAGGTCGCCGGTGACCCGGAGCCGATCCGCCGCGGCCCCCTTGTCCACCTTGGTGCTCTTGAAGGTCGCCACGGGGAACTTGGCTGTTTCAAAGAAATCCTTCGACCGTAGATGATCGTCGAGTGCGGGCACGCCCGTGTTCAGGCTGGCGAGCGGAATCGTCACCACTACCCTCGCCATCGCGGGTTGGTCCGGATCAAACTCCAGCGTGCCTTCTCCCTGGGCAAACTGCGCGGCGGGACTCGAGAAGCCCAGGTGATTCCAGCGAAACACCCCCTGGGTGTAGTCCGGTTCGAGAGTGTAGGTTGCGGCCTGCAACAGGGAGGTGAAGACCAGCGAGACGATGATGATAAGGAAACGAAACATGGAGTGACTCCTGTGCGTGGGGTGGCGAGCGGCCGCCACTGTGCTCGGGCAGACCTCAGAAAGTCCTGAAACGCCGCTGAAACCCTCTGAAAGCTCCTGAAAAGTGACGAATGGGCTATATTTGGGCCGCCATGGAACCCCCACCCCCAAAGACGCTGCGCATCGGCGACTGGTCGGTCAATCCGGCGTCGGGACAGATGTCGAAAGGCGACGAATCCGTGCGGGTCGAGGCGAGAACCATGCGGTTACTGGTGTGTCTTGCCGAACACGCCGGCGAGGTGGTCAGCATCGACGAGTTGTTGAGCCAGGTCTGGTCGGGGGTCATCGTTACTCCGGACTCGGTCTACCAGGCCGTGACCTCGCTGCGCCGCCTTCTGGGAGATGATCCAAAGCAGCCCACCTATATCGCGACGGTGCCTCGGCTCGGGTATCGGATGATCGCCGCCGTCGATGCCAAGGCTGAGAATCTCACCGCGGCGCGGGTGCCGGAGCCGGAGCCTGAGCCGGTGCCAGTGCCCGGTCACGGTCCCGGTCCCCGATTGAGGCGGCCGGTTCTGCTGACCGCCGGTGCCCTGCTCTTCACCGCCTGCGCGATGTTCTACTTCTTCGCCGTCCGCGGCTCGGCGCCGCCCGCCGCGGTGGGCGTCGCCAGCGCGGCGAACAATCCGAAGACGATCGCGGTACTGCCGTTTCTGGACTTGACCGATCGGATGAATGAAGAGGCCTTTGCCGATGGCATGACCGAGGAATTGATCGACCGCTTGAGCAAGGTGCGGGGCCTGCGGGTGCCCGCTCCCACCTCCTCGTTTTACTTCAAGGGCAAGCAGATGACCGTGGCTGATATCGCCAAGTCACTCGGAGTGGCCTATGTGCTCGACGGCAGCGTGCGCAAGTCCGGCACCATGCTGCGGGTCGCGGCGCGGCTGGTTCGTGCCGATGATGGCTACATCGTCTGGTCTGAAACCTATGACCGGCCGTTGGACGATAAATTGATGGTCCAGGACGATATAGCCAGCGAAGTCACCAAGGCGCTTCGCGCCTCGATCACCTAGTACCCGTGCCTTTCCCGGCTTTGCCGCGAGCGATCAATCCCAGGCGGCGCGCGATGATCCCATCCACCATGCGCTTCGGCAGAATGTTGACCAGCAGGTTCTGAATCGGAATCGGCGTCACGGTATAGCGGGTTTTCGGTGTCGAGGCGGTGAGTGCCGTTTTCACCACGTCACCGAGTCGTTCCGGCGGCAATCCCTTCTTGCCGTTGGAAATCATGAAAGACTTCAGCAGGCCGAGCGCACCTGCATAGGGTGTGCCGGCGAACAGCGAGGCATCGAGCGCATCCGCCCGGTCCCAGATGGGCGTCGCCACCGTGCCGGGCGCCACGATGATCACATCGATGCCGAACAGCATGAGCTCGCGCCGCAGCGATTCCGACATTCCTTCAAGCGCAAATTTCGAGGCGCTGTAGGGCCCGAGGAAGGGCCAGGCGTTTTTCCCGCTCACCGACGAAATCATCACGATGCGTCCGGGGCCGCCGCGGCGTTCTCGGTCGACTCCCAGCAGCGGCGCGAAAGCCTGAGTCACGATCAATTGGCCAGTGAGATTGACGGCGATTTGCTGCTTGAAGTCGCCGATCTTGACCATGAGCAGCGGGCCGGGCACGGCGATTCCGGCATTGTTGACGAGCCCGAACAGAGTCTCGCCGCCGAGCGCGGACCGCACCTGCGCGGCGCCGGCGGCCACCGCCGCCTCGTCCGTCACATCGAAGATCAGCGGCGTGAAGTTCGGACCGAACTCACTCGACAACCGCCCGGCGTCGGCCTGCCGGCGCACGCTGCCGAACACCCGGAAGCCGCTGGCGATCAAGACTTTGACGCAAGCCCAACCGATGCCGGTCGAAGCGCCGGTGACGACCACAGACCTCATGCCAGGACCTCAGACGATGCCTCGAGGCGGGCATAGTAGCGCAATCGCTTGCAACCATTTGCCAGGCTGGGGCATCTATGAACGTATGCCGTCACTGCAGACTCTTGAGATTTCGGCCGACCTCATCGATCGGGCGCGGGCCGGCGATCGCTATGCGCATGAGTCGATCTACCGGCTATTGTCAAAGCCCGTCTACACCCTGATCCGGCGCCTGGTTGTTCGCCCGGCGGTCGCCCAGGACTTGTTGCAGGACGTGTTCGTCGAGGTCTTGCGCAGCGTGTCCTGCTACAGCGGAGCCGGTTCATTCATTGGCTGGGTGAGAAGCATCGCCGTCAGCAAGTCCTTGATGTATCTACGGTCGCCCTGGCATCGCAGCCTGATCTGGCTGGGCACGGACGGAATCGTGTCGCTGCACCAAGAGGCCGCGGAGGCGGCGGCCGAATCAATGGATGCCGACCTGGAGCGTGCGCTCGAAGCTCTCCCCGCCGTGAGTCGAGCCATCGTCTGGCTGCACGACGTCGAGGGCTTTACGCACACGGAGATCGCCCGGTTGTTTCGCCGAACTCCCAGTTTCTCGAAGTCGCAGCTCGCGCGCGCGCATCTGCAGCTGCGCGAACGCCTCGAACCGCCGGAAGGAGGACTCGCATGCATGCCGATTTCCAAGAACTGCTGAGCCTGCGGGACGGCGCTGCGGTTCCTGCCGAGACTGAGCGGCACGTTGCCGACTGCGCACGCTGCCGGGTCGAGCTCGCACGCCTGAAAAGAATCGGCAATGAACTGCGCCAATTGCCGCAGTTCTCGCCGCCGCCGCTCGCCTGGCCCGCCATTCGCGAGGAGCTCGGCCGGCTGCCGCTCGGAAGGCAAAACTGGAGCTGGGTCACCGTTTACGCAGCGGCTGTGTTCGGCGCCGTGATCGCGCTGGCCTTTCTCTGGTCGATCCATCTGGGCGGACAAACGGCCACCGACGCGATCGTCGCGGGCAGCGGCGTAGACCCGAAAGACGCCATGAGCACCCTGGTGACGCGTTCCCAGGAACTCGAAGAGATTCTGCAAGCCTTACCCAGGCGTCCGACGGTGCAGCATGTCGCGACCTCGGCGGCCATCGATGAGCTACAGACCCGGATTCAAGTCTTGGATTTGCAGCTGGCCGCGGCGCCCAAGGATGAACCCGACCACACGCAGATGGACCGCCTATGGAGCACGCGGGTGCAGCTTTTGGATTCCCTCGTGCACGTACGCTACGCGGAAGCCGTCCGCGACGGCAATACCCGTGCAAATTATCCCTTCACCGGAGTTATTTAATGAGTGCTTTACCGTTACTGGCGACCGTTGCGCTCGCCGCGCTGACCGTACAGGTAAGAGCGGCGGATGTGCCGGCTGCACCCGCCGCGCCCACCGCTCCCACCGCGCCAGCCGCGCCAGCCGCGCCCACTGCACCGGCTGCACCGGCTGCACCGACCGCGCCCAGTCCACCGCGCGACCGAATGGAAAGGCAACTGCGCCAGGCACAGGAGCAACTCGACCGCTCCGCGCGAGAAGTCGCCGAGCTCAGCATGACACTGAGCGCGCAGCCCTGGTTCGACATGGAGCCGCCGACTGTGGTCGGCCTGCCGCAGGTGGTGCTGGGCATCAATATCAGCGGCGCGAAATCAGGCAGCGCGGACGGCGCCGTCATCCAGAGCGTGAGTCCGGGCGGCCCCGCGGATTTGGCGGGACTCAAGGCGAACGATGTAATCATGTCATTCAACGGTACGCCGCTGACGGCGCAACCAGGCCCTTCGCCGCGGCAGCGCCTCTTGACGCTGATGCACGGCCTGAAGCCGGGGGCGCCGATACCGTTGGAATACCGGCGCGACGGCAAGGTGCAGAAGGCGCAAATCGTGCCGCAGAATCTATCGGCTTTCGTGAAGGTTGATCATGAGATGCGTGATTTAGACCGGGGAATGCGTGATTTTGGCAAGGGAATGCGCGAATTCAATATCACGATGAGGCCCGAATCGGATGGCTTTGGGTCGGCGGAACTGTGCAGCCTGTCCCCGGCCTTGGGCAAGTACTTCGGCACCGACAAGGGGTTGTTGGTGGTGCGCGCGCCGCGTGACGAACGGCTGCAGCTGCAGGATGGCGACGTCATTCTGGACATCGACGGACGAGTTCCCAACGGGGCATCGCATGCGTCGCAAATATTGAACTCCTATCGCGCGGGCGAGAAATTCAAGCTTCACATCATGCGGCAACAGAAGCGCGTCGAACTGCAGATCGATATGCCGGAGAATGTTGCCTAAGGCGCATGGCATGCCGGCAACTGTCCCCATTTCCGACTAATGCACCGCTTCGAACTTCGCCGATTTCATTAATCTCAAAAGTTCATCATTGATCAGACTGCGGTTGCGGAGTTCTTCCGTTTGCGCTGCGTAGCCAGCGTCAACCGCGTAAACAACAACCGAGACTTTCCGCTGTGAATCAATCCAGCAGGCAAAGTAGCCGTCCAGACTCACATCGTGAAACGAATCGATACCGGGTGGCCATAGGGACTTGGGTGGCATTCCAATCAACGTTGCCAGTGGACCTGTCGGATGAGCACTAAGGTCGCTATGGCTTCGCATAGTTCCGTGCCAAAGTGGAAGGCTGTGGCCGTCGATGGTGATGCTCCCAACGCGCGTCGCCGCAGACGAATCGGCGATCGGACTGGGGTCGCCCATGGCCGACAGCCACGAACGTTGATCGAGCGCCGTCACTTGCCACGCCAACGATTCCAAATCTGTCGGGAGTGAGCCGTCCCTTGCCTTGATCACGTATCCGCCAACCCAGGCTTGATAGTAGGGCGAGATTGGATTCGAGCGCTCGCTGTAGCGCTCGAACCAGGTTCGAGGTTTTGCAAACATGTAGTAGTTCACGCCATTCGCCTTGATCGGCGCCCATATGTCGTTCATTTGATTCTTCATCGGTGTAATCCACGCGGGTGGCGGCTTTGCAAAAACAACCGCCACGCCATCGGCTCGCTCCTGCGCCACCAATGCAGAATCGTGGTTCAGGACAATCCTCGCGACATCCAGCAGCAGGGTGCATTGCGTTGCATACCCCACACCCGCTAGGACCCCCAAGCATGCCAAAAGAGCGCCAATCCACTTGAGCCAAAGTCTGGGGTATGAAGCGCGGTTCCGCGGAGTGGAGAGTTGGCGGCGCGGCATTCGCTATTGATCGCCTTCAGGACCGCGCGGGCCGCCCCTGCGTTGGCGCCAACCGCGGACTGCCAAGTTCAGCGCAATCCATAACGCGAATACGCCCAGCGGCCACGCGATCCAGGCCGGCCGGAATGCCGCCACCACCGCGACGGCGCCGCATACCAACATGCCGGCGAGCAAGGGGCCGGTACCCATATCGCCGAGTACGCGATGGGGCGACAGCGCGGCACCCACGGTGTTGGCGAGGCGTAAGGCGCCTGCCGCCGCGCGGCTGGAACTGCCGCCGGCGCCGGCGATCCGCGGCGGACGTGCACCGCTGCCGAGAATCTGCTCGCGGCGATAGCGGCGCGGTGCCAGCACGATTTCAGTGGCATTCTGCAGATCACGTTCATATTGAATGGCCAGTAATCCGGCAAAGTCGGCGTCTTCGACCGCCACGTCGACTTCGCAATTGCCCAGCCAACTCGATATGTTGAGATTTGAAGACCCCACTCTCGCCCATTGGCCGTCCGCCACCGCTGTCTTGGCGTGCAGCATTGAACCGTTCCACTCAAACACGCGGATGCCTGCCTTCAACAGCGGGCGATATCCCGTCCGGGACATCCCGGCAACCGCCGGAATGTCGCTGCTGCCCGGAACCAGCATGCGCACGTCGACGCCATCGCGCGCGGCCGCCACCAGTGCCTGCACGTACGGCGCGATGCCGACGAAGTAGGCATCGGAGAGCCACAGGGTCCTGCGCGCCATCGAGGCGATCATTTGATCCAGGCGGTACACGCTGCCGCTGGCGGGCTGGGTGGCAATGACCCGCAAGGCCACGGAGCCGACCGGCTGTTCGTCGAGCGGCGGGAAAGGAGACAGTGCCGCACCCGTGGAACTCCAGCTCTGCGCAAATGCCGCTTCGAGCTCGGCAACGGCCGGGCCGCGCACCAGCACGCCCGTATCGCGCCACGGCGGCACATTGCGTGCCGGATTGCCCAGCCATTTGGAGCTGAGACAGACTCCGGATACGGAACCGGAAATGCCGTCGACGACCAACAATTTACGGTGATCGCGGCTGATCCAGGCCAGCGGCTCTCCCAATCGCGGCGGATTGAAGACTCGGACTTCGCCGCCCGCGGCGCGCAGCGGTGCCCAAAAGGCGCGGCGCGACTGGCCGAGGCAGCCGAGCCAATCGGCCACCACGGCGACCATGATCCCCGCCCGGGCACGTTCCACCAGTGCATCGCGAAAGGCGCCGCCGACGTCGTCATCCCGGATGATGTAATTTTCCAGCAATATGCGCCGCTGTGCGCCGCGGATCAGCTTCAGCCAGGCATCAAAGTGCGCCGCGCCGTCGATCAGCAGTTCGAGGGTGTTGCCGCCCAGCAGAGGCGCGCCGGCGGCGCGGCTCAACGCCTGTTCGGCCAGCAAGCGAAAAGGCTTCGCAGAGAGATTGGTTTTCGCCGCCATGAACGAAGTGTAGGCCAACGCGCCCAGGTTCAGTATCATCTCCGGTCAAACCCGGGAGGCGTCGATGCAACTTCGTAACTTAGGCCGCTCCAGTCTGCGGGTAGCGCCGCTGT
>Ga0193726_1000399_pt1 | contig 47607 bp, 35 predicted proteins | sample H2c1metaG_FD_144928 | JGI IMG/M metagenome (GOLD analysis project Ga0193726, IMG submission 144928) | Soil microbial communities from a riparian zone of the East river system, Colorado, United States - H2c1 | ecosystem: Environmental > Terrestrial > Soil > Riparian zone | place: USA: East River... | reverse complement strand
AAGTCGATCCGCGCGCCTTCAATCACGGAACTGTTCCTACCGCCAGCGACCTCCTTCCAGTTTGCCAACGATCCTTGCGATCATAACTACATCGCCCAAGGCACCGCTCCCGCTACGCGCGCGGCCAATTGCGCGGCCGCCGGCATACCCGCAGGCTTCGTCTCGAACGTAGTCAATGCCACGGCTCAGGGGCTCAACTCGGGCAACCAGGGTCTCACCAGTGAAACCGCTCATTCGCTCAGCTACGGTTTCGTTCTGCGGCCGCACTGGGTACCGCATTTGAACTTGTCGGTGGACTACATCGACATCCGCTTGACGAATGCCATTGAGAACTTGCAGCTGGGTGACATCCTCGATGCCTGCTATGACTCGAGCAGTTATCCCAGCTCGCCCTCGTGCCATCAGTTCACGCGCGGCGCGAATGGTCAGATCAACGGCTTCACCTCGGGCTACGTGAACGCCGGTCTGTTGGAGTTCGCCGGCATCCAAGCGCAAATTGACTACAACTTCGATCTGCCTTGGAACGCGGGTAACGTGGCAGCCCGTGCGCAATACCTCGATACGCAGAAGCTGATGTCCCAGGTCGGCTCGGCGAGTCCGGAAAGCCTGGCAGGGGAACTAACCGGGATCGGCAACAGCAAGAGCAAGGGCACCATCGATCTGCTGTACTCGAAGGAGGCCTTCTCCTGGGATTGGCAGGGCATCTTTGTCGGTCGTACCAATTTCAACAACCAGAATCTGCCGACCACCGTCAATGTGTTCGGCGTCGGCAACTGGTGGGTGATCAACAGCACCCTTGAATACAACTTTAGCCCGACTTTCAGTATGCAATTCATTTTGAACAACGTGTTCAACAAATTGCCGCCGTTCCCGGCGTTGGCGGGCGCGCAGGGCAACTTCACACCTGCCACCTCGCAATACTTCGAGGGTGTGATAGGCCGCTCGATGCTCTTGGGAGCGAGGTGGAAAGCTTTCTAAGAGGAAACTCCGCATCGATCGATGCAGAGTCAGCAAAAGGCGCCACCGGGCGCCTTTTGCTTTTACCGCGTAGGGATTTGCCATGTGTTCTCTTGGGCGACTAGAATCCTCGTTGCGCGGGCGTCGTATAATGGTAATACCCAAGCTTCCCAAGCTTGAGCCGTGGGTTCGATTCCCATCGCCCGCTCCACTCTTCGTTGCCTGGCGTGTCCCTACGTTGCCCTAGATCGCGACTTAGTTTGTCGCCCAGTTCCCACAGTCTCGACGCGCCTACAGTTCATTTGATCGAATGCGTCGATCGGTCCCTCGATCGAATTGGTTCTCGATCGTCTCATCCGTCCGTTCATTGACCCGAAGTTGTCGGTCATGAGCGTCCCCTAACGGGAAGCCCAACTTGGGAATCGAGGGCAAATATGGGCGCTGCCTATCAGGGGGGAAGATTCATCTTTTGTAGAAATCGGACGTACCGAGGATCGCTCCTTAGAGCATCAAAATCCCGATCGCGCTTGATATCGACGATGACAGGGTCACGCACTTCATAAGAATGGTCCAACCATTTGAATGACAAGTCGCGCTCGTCGAGCAAGGCATAGACCCTCGCGATTTCAGCCGGAGCGTCAGCCGCCGCCGTCTTCTCCAATTCGGTAAGGGCGGCGGCGGCATCCTGGTTTCTGCCTAAGGCACGAAATGCGCGCGCCTTTATACTGGCGACCTCAATCGGTGAATTGACCCGCGGCAGTGCCGATAGAGCGGCCTGAGGATCACCGCGAGACAAAGCAATTTCAGCAACATAGCGGTTATCAAATATGCTCGGCATCAGATCGTGCGCACGGGCTCCCGCTTTGGTTGCTTCGGGCCAATGACCGCTCTGCCTTAAGTAATCCGACAGGGTACTGTATGTAAATGCCTCCATCGGATCGAGGGCTAGGGCCTTTCGCAAAAGATCCTCTGCCTCGTCGAAGCGGCCTAGCGTGCCCGCCGTCATTGCGGCCCACCGGTAAGATTCCCCGAGACCCGGGTCTAGTCGGAGCGAGGTCTTCATTTCGGTGTCCGCTCCCTGCCAGTCCCAATCGAGGAAATACAAGACGCGGCCACGGGTTAAATGCGCCTCCGGCAATTGTGGATCGAGCTGCAGAGCTTTACCGATCGCGAGATGCGCTTCTGCCCGCGCGGCCGTAAGTGTGATTTGACCGAGATAGTACTGGCGGACACGTACTCTGGCGATTTCAGACCAGGCAGCGGCAAAGGCCGGATCAAGCGCAACCGCCTCCGTCAGGTGTTCATAAGCGTTTCGGTAGTCGTCCGCGGATCCGCGCTGGAATAAAGCTCTGGCCTGCAAGTACGAGGTGTAGGCGTCCGTGTTGGTCGTTGGGATTGAGCGGGAAGCACCGCCAGCCAGCAGCGACACCTTGAGGGATTTGACCACGGAGCCGGCAATGTCGTCTTGGACTTTGAAGATGTCATCGATCTGCCTGTCGTAAGTCTCCGACCAGACGTGGTAACCGTTGTCCGCGCGCACCAACTGCGCCGTGATGCGAATCGTCTTACCCGATTTGCGCACGCTGCCTTCCAGCACATGCGCCACAGCTAGCGCCTTCGCGATATCGGCGATCGTTGCCTGCTTATCCCTGAAATAGAATGAGGATGTGCGCGCCGGCACCTGCAAATCCGAGATCTTGGTCAGCATGTCGATGAGCTCTTCCGACAGCCCATCCGCGAAGTACGCCTGATCCTTCTTTTCACTCATGTCCACGAAGGGCAGCACCGCGACCGATTTCTGAGGGACCACCGCGATAGCTATGTTCGTGGGCGCTATCGCGGCGGCGGGATCTTCCACCTGCGCGTGCTTTGACAGCCAAACCTTGTTGACGGTGACGTACGCGAGGGCGAGTACGACGACCACGGCCGTGACCAACCATTTCCCGCGGCGCACCGTCCTCACCGGACTTAGAAACCGCTTATTGGATTGAATATGTGCACCAATTACGGCAGACGGTTCGAGGTGACGCCGAACAGCCGTCGTCAACTGCGCCGCCGCGGCGTCGGCGTCCCCCGGATGCAGGTCGATCCACTGCGACTCGCTCAGGAAGTACTCGAACGCTCGATTTAGCGACGCGGAATCTATCCGCAAGGCAATAATCCGCCGACGTTTCGACGAGGCTCGCTCAATCTCCTTGCCGACATGAGAAGAGGCGATGGCGTGTTCGGAGAGCAACAAGACGACGACATTGGCATCGTTGATAGCGCGTATGATTTCATCCGCGTACAAAGACCCGGGGACGACATCGCGAGGAGCAATCCAGCATCGGATACCGTGCATCTCCAATGCCTCAACGATCACATTAGCTAACGGCGCATCATGCGAGGCGTAGCTTATGAATACATCGGCCTTAAACGTCTCAGCGCGAGCCGCCGGCTCCCCGCGGTCATTTTCGGCCACGTCGGTCCCCCTCGATATGTGCCTCAAGTTGGCAGGTGCTCACATTCCTAAATGGAGTTTACCCGGTATTCGTCTCTATCCGGGTCGAACGTCGCCTTTGTGCCGGGCAGATTGACTACCCGACAGGCCGGTTGTGGCCGGTTGCCGCCTATGATGGCATAGGGGACCGATCTCGACCGAGGCTGTGTGAAAACGCTGATTAATTTGATAACTTAAGACCTTCTTCTTCCGAGTAGCGGGAGCGACTGATGAAGCGATTTATCGAAGGCGAAGATCGAAGTCAGAGCACGTTGTTCCCGGAACATCTCGACGATTATATTGCACAGGATAACCCAGTACGCGTGATCGACGTGTTCGTCGATGAGTTGGACCTAAAGGAACTCGGGTTCGAGGGGATGGATCCAGAGGCGACCGGACGTCCTGGATATCATCCGGCCTCGCTACTCAAGATCTACATCTATGGGTATCTGAACCGTATTCAGTCGAGTCGACGGCTTGAACGCGAGACCCAACGTAACATCGAGCTGATTTGGCTCACGGGACGGTTAGCGCCGGACTTTAAAACGATTGCGGATTTCCGCAAGGACAACGGCAAGGCGATCCGTGGTGTGTGTCGAGGGTTCATCGTCCTATGCCGAGAGATGAAGTTGTTTTCGGAAGCGGTGGTGGCCATCGATGGCAGCAAGTTCAAAGCCGTTAATAATCGCGACAAGAACTTCACCGAACGCAAGCTCAAGGCTCGGATGCAACAACTCGATGAGAGCATCGCGCGGTATATGACGGAGCTGGATCGAGCGGACCGGGAACCTACACTGGTGACAGAAGCGCGCGTCGAACACATCAAGCAAAAGGTCGAGAGCGTTAAGAAGCAGATGCGCGAGCTGAAGCGGATCGGCAAGCAGATGATCCAGGCGCCTGACGGCCAGATTTCCTTGACCGATCCCGACGCGCGCTCGATGGCCACCAGCGGCCGCGGTACCGGCATGGTGGGTTACAACGTACAAACGGCCGTGGATGCGAAGCATCATCTGATCGTCGCGCACGAGGTAACGAACAGCGGTCACGATCGTGATCAGCTCGCACCGATGGCTCACCAAGCCCGCGGCGCGATCGACAAAGGAACCTTGACGGTATTCGCCGATCGCGGTTACTACAAGGGAGAGCAGATCCTTGAGTGCGAGCAAGCGGGGATCAAGACGTTGGTGCCCAAGCGTGCAAGCGAAGGACGAGTACCGATGTCCCGCCGGCGAGCGGGCCATTTGGAGATTCACCACAGTCGAGAATGGATTAACCTTAAACAAATACTGGGCGTCGTCGTGCCCTCAATGTCCGCTCAAGGTTCGATGTACCACGGGTGACTATCGACGCATCACCCGATGGGAACACGAGGGCGTGCTCGATTCGATGCAAAGACGGCTCAATCGAACGCCGCGCGCATCGAGAATACGCCGTCAGACAGTTGAACATCCATTCGGCACGCTGAAGGCGTGGATGGGAAGCACGCATTTTCTGACCAAGACGTTGCCTCGCGTCAGTACCGAGATGAGCTTGCATGTACTCGCATACAATCTAAAGCGAGCGATGCAAATCTTCGGGGTTGCATCACTCGTTTCATCGATTCGGGCGTGAAGATTGCTTTTGCTACTGCTCGCTGGTGCATTTATTCAAGGACACATCGTGCGAGCCGCTGACTAACCGCCCACGGCAGGCGGTTTTCACACAGCCTCGACCCACAGGAGCCGATCACCAATGGCCCTTATGCCGAAATCTATCGCGATCAAATTGGTCGGAATTCTAGGGACTCCATTACTAGACCCGCTATACAAAGTGCCAGGCCCGTAAAGAAAACCACGAACCACAGCAGCAGCACACCTCTTTCGCGCTCTAGAGAAGTGCCGTTCATTTCCAAGAAGGGACGCCGAAGAACGGCGTACTGATAGCCAATGACCATCAGCGACCCTTCAAGCGGTTTTTCTGAATATCCGAGTCGCGCAAGCAAATCCGCCATCTCCTTCGGATGTGCAGCATTTGCGCGCCGAATCAGCACTTGGATTCTAACGAGCCCGATGGCGCCTAGTAATATGCCAGCGGACATCACCTGCCTTCCAATGCTTGCCATCTTGGTCAAGTCCCTCAAGCCAGTGGGCGCCTGAGGCTACCGTAGGACGCGAACGACTGCTACAGGGCAGTCATTTCGACATCGTCAGCGTCCGGAGTTGGCCGTGCGGAGCCTCTCGTCGCCAATCCTACCCCGTGGGACTCGTGTCGACCCTCTGTCGCCTGTCGCGAACGACCGCTTCGCCGATGCCTAGTTGCGCGATTGTGCCGCCCATATCCTAGGGTAAAGCGTGAGCAGGCGGCTGCGTTCTCCATCTGAGAGCGGGAAAAATCTGGGTGACGGCGCTTCAAAAGCATCTGGCCGGCAAGCCGCTGGACGTCCACACATCAGTAACGCTGGATCCTGGTTGTGTTCGAGTCCCACAGCGTGGCCGAGTTCGTGCGCGATAACATTCTGAAGGACGTTTGGCAGCGTCAATGGTGGTATGCCGCCGTTCTTGATCGCAACGATGACTCGGTCGCCTCGATAAGCTGTGTACGAGATGAATTGAGCGTCAGATAGGACGATCAGCAAGTCCCCTGGCACTCGTTCCAGGCTTCCGGGCGTCGTTGGCCTGAGAGTATCGTGTAGGACCTGGTTGCCGAGCGACTGAATGTCGCCGTCGGGAATGGTGCCGGTAACAAAGTTGGGTTGGCCAAGTCGAAACGGAGTTCCCAAATCCGCGAAGGTGCGATTCCAGAACGCAATTGCCTCTCGAGCTGCTTCTATTCGCGAATCCCCTTCCGCGGAGACGACCGTAACGCTTGGAATCTTCGTCCAATGCATTGAGCGGGATGCAACAGCCCTCACAAATACGCCGGTGCCCAGGATGATGATGCAAATTCCGAAGGTCAAGCGCTTGTATGAACTGCTCATAGCGATATTGTAGTCTCGAACGGCGGGTAATCGGATCGCAGTCTCGACGTGCCACCGGCCGGTCCTGGGCCGAGAGTCGCCTCACGACCCCTAGCGATCCGTCGCCACCGTCAGCATTCGGAATCCGGAATCTGCGATTTCGAATCGCAATTGCTGCCGCACAGGCGTAAGTGCTGCAGGGGATGCCGGCCCGCTACCCACGTGGTTGGCTGGCAGCACATGCAAGGATATGGATCGAACCCCCTTATGGGGCCTGATGCAGTGTCGTATTGAACAGGAACTGGCTTTCGAACCCAGTCGTGTCGCCCGCTTTCTTACCCCAAACCGGCTGCAGGCGCGCTGACAGCGGCTTCTTCCATTTCCAGGCGAGCGCGGCCACATCACCCAGGATGCGACGCAGCTGTTCGACACTCACGTCGCCAGGCAGCGGCAGAGTGTCCAGTCCCGTCCCGCAGACCGCAGAGTAGGCTAGCAGGTCGTCCGTGTGATAGCTGCCTTCAGCCCAACGCTGCGCTAATAGCTTGTCCTCCATTACTGGAACCATCAGTCCCGAATAGCCGATCTGCTTGACAGGCACGGCCTTCACCGCGGACGTGATGGCTAATGCCGCCGTCAGTGTGCCGCTCGAGCCGAACTTCGCGCCGGTGTATGTTTCGATCGCAGCGCCGATCGAAACGTCGCCGAGCGGCGCCGGCGTCGGATCTACGCCCATGAACGTCCAGCCTTTGGCGGTCGCGACACGTTCGCCGATGGCTTCAGCTACTTTTGCGTGCACGGTGAGTTGCTTCGTCAGCTCAGCAACCGACCCTGAAAAATCGCCGTGGGTACGAGTAAACACTTCCTGCACGACATTCGCTCCTTCAAAGCCAATCGACAACTGCTTGCCGGGCCCGTCGTGCCAGGTTCCAGGATAGAACGGTCCATAAGCTTTCAGCATTGCCGTGGCAGTAAACTGAAAGTCGCCCTGGCTGCGCAGGCTATGCTCGCTGACGTAATGAATCAGCGCCGCCGTTTCTTTGATTACGTTCCAATGAATGCCATCGTCATCGGCAATCACTGTGTTGATCTGCACATTCGATAGTGTAGAGAGTGCCTTCTCGGCCAGCCGTACGGTGCGCGGATCATCGTTGTCGCGCATCATCGCCGGCCCCACACTCGGCAAGAATCCTTCTTTTGCAGAAAGATCGTCTAACCGCTTTAGAAAGCTAAGAGCCTGGGCTTCCGACTGACCCCTCACCAGTTCGGCGAGCGGCTGCGTCACGATGCGCAGCGTCTCGGTTTCATAGCCTTGCTTCTCGAACTCCGCCTTGGCCAGGCGCAGCACCGCGAGCGCCATACCCACCTGTTGGTCAAGTGAGGCGGGCTCAACGCGCACGAAGGCCGTGATCGCCCTGACCTTTGGCTTGGTGTAGCCAGGCGTGTCACCGACGGCCGTGGCGGCCTGAGCGGTCAGCATTGCCCCGGCCAATAAAAGGAATGACGCCCGTCGGCAAATAGTTCGAAACATGTCAGCTCTCCCTCCTAGTGCCGTGCGCGGGCGCAATCGCCTACTGCAGGATAACAGGTCAATGCTCTAGTCCTACGGTTCGCTCAGAACGAGTACATTCATCGTCTTCAGTCGCATGTATCTTCGCGCGCAGCTTCGACGAAGGACCGCTATCTGGTCGCCTGCGCATGCGGATGACTGGCCGGTTTTGGCCGCCAGGAGCCCGTCGGACCGCCGGCGGTCTCGAATGAGTCCTCTCGACCTATTCTGTTGAAAAACTCCCGAGCCCGACTAAGCCGGAAAACGCGGAGGCTTTAGAAAGCCTGGAATTTGAACGAGCGGAGGGACCCGCGATTTCCGACGACATCTCGCCTCAGTTGATCGTAGCGCCCTAGGGTGCTCGTTTACCCCTGGTTTTCAGCCGCAATCTCATTTACGTGCGAACTCCTCAGTGTGCTGGAGATTAGTTTTTCAACAGAATAGACCCCTTGCGGTCACTCACGACCGACTACTATCGGGCAGCGATCTTCGCGGGAAGCACAAAAGAAAAACCCGGCCCATGGCCGGGTCTCTCAGCAAAAAGGCGTCACACTAAGCAGCGACGCCTTGCTGCTTGCGACCACGCAGTACCAGGAGGCCACCGACGAGCAGCGACAGCTCGCTAACGGCTGAGGTGGGGTCGATCTCGGGTGCGTGAATCGCAGTGAAAGTACCGAAACTTGTGGTTGGGACGCAGTTGGTGTACACGCACCCGCCGGTTAGGTTCGTGGCCGCAACCACGTACCCTGTAGACACTGCGCCATCTCCCGGTGTGATGTACGCTAAATTCACCTGCTGGGCTGGGCCGTCTACCGCAAACGATATCCCCGGTACGTCCAGCTGCGTTGCGCCGCTGAGTAGCAGGTTGTCGTTCCCCGCGTAACCGCCCGCGGCGATAAGACCGGTAATCGTCGCCGAATCCCACGTCCCGTCCACAGCCGTGACCTGATAACTGGCTCCTGACAGCGCATCGGTTGTCAAAGTGCCTGAGCCACTGTCAGTTCCGCCAGACGCGGTATCGGTGAACGACCAGTTCCAGTTGATCGACTGGGCGTTTGCAGCTCCGCCGAGGGCCAGCAGAGATGTCAATGCAATCGTGCTTGCCAAAAAACGCATTTCGAATTCCTTACAATTAGCAATTGGCGGGTTTGATTACGCATCTGCCTTGGTGGCTTTTGTATCAAACTGGGTAAGAACTGCGAAGCTGTTTCTGCTGTCACAGAGCAGAAGTACGATCGGCGTCAACTATCCCGGTGCGCTATGTTCAATGGCAGCTTTGCGGCGAGCCATTCCGCAATCGCCACCGGCAAATAATGGCCGCCAGCAGACGGCTGCATCGCTAGGCTTCGCGCCGGTTCAAGTGTGGATAAGCCGCCCGCCAGCGAACGCCCAGTTCTCCCACGACGTCTCCTTGAAACAGACCATAACGTTCTCGGTGTCAATGCCGGCGTGACCGAGTGTACTCATCAGTTCTTCGAGTAGTTTCTTCTTGACCTTAACGCTGCGCCCCACCGACCACAAGACCTCGATTAGTGCAAAGTCCTCGTTTCGCTCGGTCTTGACGTCGGGGTACGTCGGATCGAAGCGAAAGTCCTCCGCCTCGAGTTCTATAACCCGTTGAAACTTGTCCGACGCAGGTACGCCGGCTGAGACCAGCGCAGCGTGCACGGCATTCAGCATTGTAGTTTTGAAGGCGCTCGACTTTGGTTTGCGGATGGTAAGCGTGACCAGTGGCATGATGACTCCTCAGGTGGATAACTGCGACTAAATGACAAGGCGTCATCCTTGTAGCCGTATTGAGTGCAATAAATCATCTACTTCTCAGTCAGTCAAATATCGGCGACGATTACTTGCTCTGGGTGTACACCTCATGGATGGCATCAACAACGAAGCTTGGCTGGTCGAACGGGACGTATTCCGAGCTCTTGTTCGTGAACAACTGGAAATATGAGGAAGAGAGCCGAAGCCACGTGGCCTGCTCGCGCGCGACCTCTTCCTCATATTTCTGCTGCGCAGGGTCCGACGGCCGCGACGAATCGATCGAGTGGACGCCATGATTGCCAGTCGAGAGCACACGGATGGGGCGCGAGCCCAGCGAGCGACTGTGCTGCTCGAGGTAGGTCTCATCCACCGGCATTTGCTCCATTTCCGAGATGTAGCCGTCGTAGAGGGCGACCTTGGTTTGCACCAGCTCCAGCAGCTTGGCATTGAGCTCCGGCGACCACATCGCCTCCGGCAACCCCCGGAAAAAGAACTGCTGCGCACAGCTGCGCGCGGCACCATCCGAACCAGCGGGCAATTGGGGCAGGGGCTTGCCGGCGGCGATCGCGTCGCGACATTCGCGCATGGAAGCGGTCAATTTGGCATGCCCCCGCCGCTCTTCGGGGCCGCTGACGATGTCGGCCTCGACCAGCACTAGCCCTGCCACTTCTGCCGGGTAGCGCGCCGCAAAGGTGCGAACGTTGTCGCCGCCGAAGGCGTTCCCGACCAAGATGTATGGCCCTTGGATACGGGCGTTGTGAAGCGCGCTGCGGAGCTCGGCCGCGATCCGCACACTCGTGCGCGGCATCGGGCCCGGAGCACTAAAGCCGGCGCCGGCCCGATCGTAGCTGCAGGCGCGTGTCCACTTCGCGACCTGCGGCTGCACGATCATCCATACCGGTGCCCAGTCGCCCCAGCCCGAATCGAACACCACCGTGGGCGAGCCTCGTCCCATACAGTAGAAATTCAGCCGGGTTCCCTCGGCGGCGACCATTTTCCCCGGCCGTGCGTAGAGCGCGTCACCCGGAGCAGCGCTCGCAATGCTTTGCACCCCGAGAAGCAGATAAATCGAGACTGCGGCAGCGAGTGTTCTCATTGTGATCTCCCCAGAAGCCCTTCGGATAGATGACCGGCAAGAGTGGGAAAATATTGCGCGATCGCTACCAGGAGCCGCGTTCCCACGCTAGGTAACCGGACTCGACCCTGGGCCCGAGGTTACTTCCAGGCGCGTGTTAGGAGTTCATCCAGCGCCGCAACGATCAATTCGCTGTCCTCGCTCAGGGAGCCAACCACCTCTCCGAGCTGATCGACGGGTATGGAAACGATCTCGAGTGGGTGCAGCACGACGGAGGTGCCGCTGATCTTGAAGGTCGGATTAAAGGCGGCGTAGTTGACTTTACCAATCGCCGTCGCCCGGACGAGAGGTACCACGACTCTTCGGCGGTAGTTGTCAAACTGCGCGGATTGCACCACCACGACGAATGGGATGCTGTCCTTGTGTTTCCCGGAATTCCGGTGGACATCAAATTGAGCCATCAGAGTGACGAGTACTCGTCAGCAATCGATCCCGACTTGGCATTGAATCGGTTCCATGTAGCGATAGTCGCCTCCACGACCTTGGTCTTGACGAGCCGCTCTCGGCTCTCTCGCTCAACAAACTCCGACAGCAACGATTCCACTACACTGGAGAGGTTGTCGGTCATCGATTTGGCCTGGGTCACCAAGTCTTCATTCAAGGTCAGATTGACCGGGCGCTTCCGAGCCGTCGCGTTGAAACCCGTCTTCATGTTTCGCCTCCAGTATGCGCATTATATGCGCATAGAATTTCCCGGTCAATCTCGACGCAAATCTGCCATCTGAACGATACGTCCAAGGCTCCGTAAGCGATTGATCGGCCAAGGCGTTTGCAGATCATCGCCGCAATCCCGCAAGATTCCGCCAGCAACTTGAGGTCGTCCGGTCCCGGCAGGGCCGAGCGTCCCAAAACTGCAACATTGATGGGCGACGATTCTTCGTTAATTTGCGATCAAGGGAATTCAATGAGCACCCAACCGCTGTTCGAACACGATGAACTCATGCGCCGTATCAGTCGTGATCTGGTAGACGGCTACGATGAGGAATTGGAGATGGAGATCGAGGACCGCCACCCGCTCCCCGGGACCTCGACTCCCGAGAGAACCGACTCGGAAGAGGACTACCGGCGGGACCATTTCCGCCAACTCTTTCGGCTGCAGGCCGAACTCGTGAAGCTGCAGGACTGGGTGGTCGCCTCCAAGGAAAAAGTCCTCATCTTGTTCGAAGGGCGCGATGCGGCCGGCAAAGGCGGCGCCATCAAGCGCATCAGCCAAAAGCTCAATCCGCGCGTCTGCCGGGTGGTGGCGCTGCCAGCACCCAACGATCGCGAGCGAACGCAGTGGTACTTCCAACGATACGTGTCGCATCTGCCGGCGGCCGGCGAAATCGTCCTGTTCGACCGCAGCTGGTACAACCGCGCGGGCGTCGAAAAGGTAATGGACTTCTGCACCCCCGAGGAGTACGAGGAATTCTTCCGTTCCGTGCCGGAGTTCGAACGCATGCTGGTGCGCTCCGGCATCACGCTGCTCAAGTATTGGTTCTCCATCACCGACGAGGAGCAGTACCTGCGATTTCTCGGCCGCATCCACGATCCCCTGAAGCAATGGAAGCTCAGCCCCATGGATCTCGAGTCCCGCCGCCGCTGGGAGGATTACACCAAGGCCAAGGAAGTCATGCTCGAGCGCTCGCACATCCCCGAAGCGCGCTGGTGGGTGGTGCACGCCGTCGACAAGAAGCGCGCGCGCCTCAACTTCATCGATCACCTGCTGAAGCAGTTTCCCTACGACGCGACGCCGCGTCCCGCCATCGTACTGCCGCAGCGCGAGCATCACGAACACTACTCGCGGCAGGCGGTGCCCGCCGACATGGTGGTGCCGGAGGTGTACTGATGGCCGTCCCCACTCCGCCCCTGCCTGACAACCGCGGCCACCTCGACCCCGCCATGGATCGGCGCCTCGAGCGCCTTGGCCTCGCCAACCGTCCGGGGCAATGGACCGAGCGCTACCTGCTATGCGAGGATCTAGTCGACCCCCTGTCCGCGAGTTCGCGGCAAAAGTTCGAAGCCACCAGCCGCTTCATTCGTGACTTGATTGCGCACCGTTGGGTCATGACCCGCCGCGTGCGCGCCAAGTCCGACCCCAAGCGCATCCACTACCTGTCGATGGAATTTCTGCTGGGCCGCAGCCTGCGCAACAACATCATGAATCTTTCCGCGAATTCGATCGTGCAGCAGGCCATGCAGCAGCAGGGCTGGAACCTCGAGGCACTGCTCGAGGAGGAGCCGGACGCCGGCTTGGGCAACGGCGGACTCGGGCGGCTGGCGGCCTGTTTTATCGATTCCTTGGCGACGCTGCAGTACCCGGCCATTGGCTATGGTCTTCGTTATGAATATGGCATCTTCAGGCAGTCGATCCGCAATGGTTCTCAGGTCGAGCAGCCGGACAATTGGTTGTTCGAGACGGACCCGTGGGAGATCCCACGCACTCACAAGGTTTATGTAGTCCCGCTGCACGCGACCTTCGAGCTGCGCGGTGCCTCGGTGAGATTCATAGCCAATAAGCCGTCGAGTCTGCTCGGGATGGCGTATGACCGTCCGGTCGTCGGCTACGGCGCGAATTGCGTCAACACTCTGCGGCTGTGGGCCGCCACCGCGCCGGATTCCTTCGATCTGAACGAATTCTCCCACGGGGACTTCGCCGGCGCCGTGATCGAGAATGTCGCCGCCGAATCGGTGACGCGGGTGTTGTACCCGGATGATTCGACCGAAGCCGGCCGGCTGCTGCGCTTCCTGCAGCAGTATTTTCTGGTGAGCTGCTCGCTGCAGGACATCTGCGCCCGCTTCTTTGCCTCCGATCGCGCGGGTTGGGCCGCTTTCGCGGATCGCGTGGCGGTGCAGATGAATGACACGCATCCGTCGCTCTGCGTGGCGGAATTGATGCGCATCCTGCTGGATCAGGCGCACATGCCCTGGGACGAGGCCTGGAGCATTACGCAGCGTACCTTGGGCTACACCAATCACACCCTGCTGCCGGAAGCGCTGGAGCGGTGGCCGGTCGCCTGGTTCGAAGCGCTCATTCCCCGGCAATTGGAAATCATCTACGAAATCAACCGGCGCTTCTTGGACGGGGTTCGCCGCCGCTACCCCGGCGACGACGCGCGCGTACAGCGCGTCAGTCTCATCGACGAGGGCCCCACGCGCCGGGTGCGTATGGCGCACTTGGCCGTGGTGGGTTCGCATAGCACCAATGGCGTGGCGGCCATCCACTCGGATCTGCTGCGCACCCACGTGCTGCGTGATTTCGCTGAAGTTTTTCCGGAGCGCTTCAACAACAAGACCAACGGCGTGACGCCGCGGCGCTGGCTGCAGCAGGCCAACCCCTTCCTGTCGACATTGATCACCGAGTCGATCGGTGAGGGCTGGGTCACCGACATGGCGATGCTGCGCAAACTCTTGCCGCTGGCCGAGCAAGCCGGCTTTCGCGGGCAATTCCGCGCCGCCAAGCGCGCAGCCAAGGCGGCGTTTGCCGACTGGCTCAAGCGGACCAGCGGCGAAGTCGTGGATCCGGACTCGATCTTCGACAGCCAGATCAAGCGAATTCATGAGTACAAGCGTCAGCTGCTCAATATCTTGCACGTCGTGGTGCTGTACAACCGACTGCGCGCCAATCGGAATTATTCGATGACGCCGCATACCTTTTTCTTCGCCGGCAAGGCGGCCCCCGCCTACACCTTTGCCAAGCTCATCATCAAGCTCATTACGCATGTCGCCGCCACCATCGACGCGGATCCGGCGGCAGATGGCCGCCTCAAAGTCCTGTTTCTGCCCGAGTACAACGTCAGCCTCGCCGAGCGGCTCATTCCCGCGAGCGATGTGTCTGAGCAGATCTCCACCGCCGGATTCGAGGCCAGCGGCACCGGCAACATGAAGTTTATGATGAACGGCGCGCTCACCATCGGCACGCGCGACGGCGCCACCATCGAGATGGCCCAGGAAGCCGGCGAGGAGAATTTTTTTCTATTCGGGCTGACGGCCGAGCAGGTCGCGGACAGTGCCGGTTGGTACAACCCTCACTGGCACTACGCCCATGAACCCGAGACCCGCGCAGCGCTCGACCTGATTGCCTCCGACCATTTCAGCCGCGGCGAACCCGGGGTTTTCGCGCCCATCGGCTACGCCTTGCTGGACGGCGGCGATCACTATCGACATCTCGCCGATCTCACGGACTATGCTCGAGCGCATGCCGACTTGGACGCCTGCTATGCCAATCCGGAAACTTGGTCGAGGAAGGCCATCATCAATGTCGCCTGCTCGGGTAAGTTCTCGAGCGACCGCACCATCCGCGAGTACGCCGACGATATCTGGAATCTGAAGGTCTCCCCCGTTTCCTAAGCGCCTCTCTCGTCCCGCTTCTACCTAAATTCCGCAATTTCAGAGGACTTTTAAGCGGACTTATTGATGGACCTATCTGGCTCTTTGTTATTCATAACATATTGATCTATAACGATTCATGGCCAATAGTAAAGCGGACATTAAACCGGACGTAAATACGGTCGAAGACCGGGGAGAGGCGGTCTCGCTGATGGAGCCGCTCTTAATCGGAGATGGCTCCCGTCACCGCGCGGGGCCTGACCGATCTCGCCCTAGAACTGGCACAGAAGAGCGCCGGGTTCCTGCGTTCCATGCCCGACAGCCTTCTGGTTTCGCTGGCCGGCCTCGTGCGCTCGGTGAATTGCTACTACAGGAACCTGATCGAAGGTCACGATACCCATCCGATCGATATCGAGCGCGCCCTCCACAGCGAGTACAGCAGGGACGCTAAAAAGCGCGCACTCCAGCTCGAAGCTAAAGCGCACATCAATGTTCAGCAATGGATCGATGACGGCGGTCTGAAATCCGGCGCGGTCACCGCCGATTGCATCCGCGAGATTCATCGTCGCTTCTGTGAACTGCTGCCCGACGATCTCCTGTGGGTCGAGGACCCGACGACAGGCGAGCATATCAAGGTGATCCCCGGAGAGCTGCGCCACCGCGATGTCGCAGTCGGGAATCACATTCCCGTGAGTCCGCCCGCTGTGCCGCGCTTCCTGCAACGGTTCGAACAGGTCTATGGCCGTCTCGGCAAGACAGAGACCATTCTCGCCACGGCGGGGGTGCATCATCGTCTCGTCTGGATTCATCCGTTCCTCGACGGCAACGGCCGCGTAGCACGACTGATGTCGCACGCTACATTGCTGGAGGCACTTAATACGGGTGCCGTGTGGTCTATCGCGCGCGGTCTTGCTCGCAGTGTCGATGCGTACAAAGCGCACCTCGCCGCGTGCGATCAACCTCGGCGCAACGATCTCGATGGAAGGGGCCAATTGAGCGAAGAGAGCCTTGAGGAATTCACGCGCTTCTTTCTGACGACTTGCCTCGACCAGGTCGCTTTTATGGAAGAGCTGATGCAACCACGGCAGCTGCACGCGCGCATCTTGCTCTGGACCGAGGAGGAAATCCGCCTCGAAAGGCTGCCGCCCAAATCAGGTGCCATCCTCGAAGCCGTGCTCTATCGCGGCGAACTTCCGCGCTCCGACATCGCCGGCATTGTCAGCACCGGCGAACGTCAGGCCCGCCGCGTCGTCTCGGCACTCATTCATCGTGGCGTACTGATATCCAAAAGCAGCCGCGCGCCTTTGCGTCTTGCGTTCCCTGCAACACTGGCATTACGCTGGATGCTCGGCCTGTTTTCGGAAAGAACTGGACACCGGTTCGACTCCGATTCCAACGCTCACTGATACTACTGGGCAGCCCTCTTGATTGCCTCGAGAATCAGATCGCGCTTGTCTGGATCCTTGACGTCGACGATCAGCCGGCTGGCGCCATCGGCTCTTTGGCGCAGCCGCACCTTAACCGACTTCGTCTTCAGCACCTCGCTCATCACTGAGTGGCCCGGTCTTTTCTTGGGAAGGTCATCGCCCTCCCCTTGCTGGCCTTCGCGAACCAGCGCCTCGGTTTGCCGTACCGAGAGCTCTCGCTCAGCCACGGTGTTGGCGAGCCGCTCGCGGGCCACGTCATCATCGACCCCGAGCAGCGCCCGCGCGTGGCCCATGCTGATTTTTCGCGAGTCCACCAGTGCCAACACCGGCGGCGGCAGTTCCAACAGACGGATCAAGTTGCTCACGGCTGCGCGCGACCGGCCCACCACTTCGGCCAGGCGATCGTGCGTCAGTGAAAACTCACCCAGCAGGCGCTGCAGCGCCCGCGCCTCCTCAGCCGGGGTCAGATCTTCGCGCTGGATATTTTCGATCAGCGCCACGGCCAGCGCCTCTTGATCGTTGAGTTCGCGCACCACCGCCGGGATTTCGATCAGGCCCGCCACTTTCGCGGCCTGCCAGCGGCGCTCTCCGGCAACCAGCTCGAATTGATGCGGAAAGCCCGGCACCGGCCGTACCACGATGGGTTGAATGACGCCGTTCGCCTTGATTGAGGCGGCTAGTTCATCGAGCGCTTCATCGCGAACCTGGGTCCGCGGCTGCAGGCTTCCCTGACGGATGGCCGCGATGGGTATGGCGCCCGTTCGGTACAGATTGCGGGGTTGCGGGTTGAGCAGGGTCTGCAGCCCTCTGCCGAGACCTTTCGATGTGCTTGCTGTCACTTGAAGGCCCGCCTCTACGTCAACAGTCAAACGGGAAGTGTACTATGGGTTTGGCCATGGAGCCGACTTTGCCGGCGCTGGCCTCACTCCAACGGAGGATTCGGGTTCTTGCCTGCCGCAGTCAATTGCGCCTTGAGAACATCCTGTTCACGCCGGTTCTCGGCACACAGCGTCAGATACTCTTCAGTGTGCGACGAACCCCATAGGTCCAAATCCTTCCAGAACTGAGATCGATACTCGTACAGGCGCCGCGCGTCCGCCGCCGCGCGCCACTCCGGGGAATCCTCCGGCCATACGCGCTTGGCGATGGCAATTCCGATCATTTCCGTGATGTTGGTATCCCCGTTCTCGAACGATCTCGCGACGCCACGACACACCTCGATGGTCTCGGCCCGCTGCAGATGCTCGCCCTTACAGGCATTGGAGGCAACGCTGTACGCAGGAATTGCCTGCGCGGCCAACACCCCAATGATCGTCACCTCGCCTTCCTCCAACGACATGGTCTTGACCTGCGCCGTGGCGCGGCCGAGCCGCGCGATCAGGGTAGTCCAGTAAATATCAAAGTGGTCTGATTGACCGATGGCCGCCAGCGCAGCGTCCATCGCCTCGTCGTTACTTGATAAGTGGGCGCGAATGAGAGGGCCCATCCACCCGGCGCCATTGGCGGGATCCAACTCGCGCAGGCGGCGCCCCATGGGTTCTGGATCGCAGCCGGCGATCCTGGTACAGACCTGTGCCTGGATCCAAACGAGATCCGGTCGTTCAGGGGCCGCGGCCGTGGCCCGGGTCAACAGATCCAACGACTGATCGAGATGCAATACCGAGATCAACAGTCCTGCTGCGGCGAGGGAATACGCATCAGTCTGCTTTGCGAGCTTGGCTGCCATTCGCTGCAGATGAACGTCTGCCTTGGATGTCCGTTCCGCCGGGGAGAGGGTGCAGCCGATGAGCAGGAGCGACAGGCCCGTGGCGATAGTGCATCCCAGGGCGGGCCTATTCCTGCAGATCCCTTGTAGGACAGCCATGAACGGGAAATATAGCATCGTCGAGGAATGCCCGGGCCACTCCATTGGTCCAGCCGAAACCCATTTGGACCGGGTATTCCCCGCCGCGCCCCGGTACTTGGCATTCGACGTCGTACTTCTCGAACAGAGGGCCGAGATCCTCGTAATCCCGCCTCACCGTCGACGTCCATCGCTCGGCGATTGTGCGCGCGAGATCGACCTGCCCGTAGCGATCGAAGCCCATCGCCGCAATCCATTGTAGGGGAGCCCAGCCGTTGGGCATGTCCCACTGTTCGCCCGTTCGAACCGTCGTGGTCCGGAGCCCGCCGGGGGCCAGCAGTTCGCGCCTCACCAGCTCAGCCATGGCCTGCGCCTGCCGCTCGAGCGCGAGCCCTGTGAACAGCGGGAATAGAGCGGCCGCGTTGATCGAGGTGGTCATTTGCCCGGTGGACCACAGGCAATCGCCGAATCGCTGCTGCGCGTCGCTCCAGCAATGAGTCTGCAGCGCCTGCCGCCGTCGCCGCGCCAAAGTCTCAAAGCGCAGCGCTATCTCGTTGACCCCCAACGCCGTGGCTCGCCTGGCGACCGCCTGCTCCAGACCGAACAACAAACAGTTCAGGTCGATCGGGGCGATCGACGAGGTGCGTGTCGAGCCAAGACCCTCACCGTCGCCGAACCAACGGGAGGAGAAGTCCCAACCGCTCTCGGCCGCCGCACGCAGATCGCGAAACACGTCACGCAAGGGTCGGCCGCTGGCACGCGCGGTGAGGACGTCTTCGGCGTAGGACTCGTCGCGGGGCCGATCAGACTCATCCCAATATCGATTGAGAATGGAGCCGTCCGGCAGGCAGGCGGCGCGGCGCGACGCCTCCCCGGGTCGCAGCAGCGGCGCATCCGCCATCCAAAACGAGTGCTCCGTGAGCAGCGCATCCAGTCGCCGGTGGGCGGCACCGTTGCCGACCTCTAGAGATAAATCGAGCACGAGATAGTAGACCGGCGGTTGCGAGCGCCCCAGGTAGTAGGTTCGCGAGCCATTGGGGACGAAGCCGAAGCGTTCGATCAAGGACGTGCAGTTCTCGATCGTGGCTTCAATCAGGTCTTCGCGTGCGTCCGCCCGCAGTCCGAGCATGGTGAAGTAGGAGTCCCAATAGTAGAACTCTCGAAATCGCCCGCCCGGCACCACATACGGTGCACTCAGCGGCAATGCCGAAGAAAATTTGCCGAGTATTTGCGGCTCCCGCACCAAATGATCCCAGGTCGCGCGAATATGCTCGAGCAGGGTTTCGCGCGGATCGCCGTTGCGGCCGACCCTGCCTGGGGCAGCGTTGGGCGGCGGGTCGAAATGCTCCGCGATGAACGCGGCGAGCGTTGCGTCGTCGTAGGCGACAAGCCGCCGGTAGCAGGACATGATCTGCGCCGGATGCCGGCGCGGCTCCATGTCGACGAAGTATTTGCCGTCGGGGAACAGGCGCCTCATCTGCACTTCGTGCAGAAGCTCGCCGAACTGTTCGGCTGGCGATGACAGCGGCGTGCCGGACATCAGGCGGCTGAGCAACTCGACTTGAATGCACGGCCTCCTGTCAGCAATAGATAGGCGGCGAGGCCGCACGCGAGCACATCGACGCACGCCAAGGAATAGCCTACGGCGGTGGGTCGCCCGAATACTTTGTCGGTGATGACGGCCACGACCAAGGGCCCCAGCGACAGCGCCAGCACGTTCATCAGCAGCAGGTGCAGCGCCATGATCTGCGCCCGCATGGGACTCGGGGTCATCATGGGTAGCGCCGTTCCCGCCAACACCGTCGGCAGACCCAGCAAGGTATAGAGACCCACCCAGGCGCCGACCGCTACGCCTGTCTCGGTGGCGGCGACGGCCAAGGCCGCCAAGGCGGCAAGCCCGATGGCCAGTGCGGTGCTGACGAGCAGCACTCCGTCGGTATGGCCGGCACGGTGCAGCGCGTCGACCAATAATCCGCAGGGGTAGGCCAGCACGATACCGCCGATGAGAGCGCCACCCGCGATCATGCGGCCGGCCTCGCCCAGCGGCACCGCGTGCACTCGGGTCAATACCGTGGGGCCCCAGGCAGCCGTCGCGAACGCACACAACGCCAGACACAACATGGCCCCGCTGACCGACACGTAGCCGCGCCAATGAGTCATCACCCAGTTCCGGATGGCCACGAAAGAACTGTCCGACCCCCAGCGCTCCTGGCGATGCGGCGGCTCCTGCACCGTCAGGAGCAGCGCGGCCGTGACCAGCCCCGTCAGTCCGCAGAGCAGAAACGCCATTTGCCATCCTTCGAGTGCAGACAATGCCGGCAGCCGGCCCACGAGGTCCGCGCGATGCGGCAGGATCCAGCTGCCGCCGAACAGGGCGGCCGCCGCACCGACCGGGCCGCCGCTGCCGAAGGCCGCGACGGCGCTCGACAACTGCCCTCGCGGCACCAGATCGGCAATCAAGGACAGCGCCGCGGGGAACAGAAACACCTCGCCGATTCCCATGAATATGCGTGCCGTGAACAATTGGCCGAAATCGCTGACGAAGGCGCACGCCAGAGTGGCCAGCGACCACCCGCAGGCGCCGACCAGAATGACGTTGCGCCGGCTGCGGCGATCCGCCCAGCGCGCTGCTGGAATTCCCAGCAGCGCCGCAAAAATCGCCACTGCCAGCCCCTGCAGGAGACTGAACTGAGTGTCGGAGATGACGAGACTGGTCTTGATCGGATCGATCAAGATATTGAGTATTTGAAAGCTCGCGATGGCCTGAGCGTGGCACAGCGCCAGCACCGCAACCGGCCAGATCCACCGGGTTGCTGAAGTCCTCTCGACGGTCACTCGGTGGCTGCCAAGGTGGCCTGTGCTGTCGGCCACAACGGCCGGCTTAGAATTGGTACTTGAGAGTAACACCATACATCCGCGGCTCGCCGTAAACCGTGGTCGAGCTGCCGATGGTGGTGAAGAGATCCTCATTGGTCACTCGATAGACTCGGTCGGCAAGATTTGTGACGAACAGCGCTGCGCTCAAGCCGCTGCCGTTGATCTTTTCCCAATCGGCGCGCAATCCCAACAGCCCGTACGACGGCACATAGCTGCCCGGCGTGACGGCCGAAAACCCCGCAAACACCTGGTCTTGATAGCTGAAGTTGGCGTTGAGCCATACATCTCCGAGGGACACGGGCAGCGGTAGACGCGCTCGCGCGCTCGCACTGATCTTGTTCTTCGGTGCGTACGCATAGGGAAGATGGGTCAAATCTTGACCCAGTGGCGTGACGTAGCGGGTATAGAAAGCATCCATGTACGAGTAGTTCAAAGTCACTTCGGTGGCGCTCGTCGGCTGCAAGGTGTTTTCGATCTCGACGCCCCGGATGGCGGCCCGTGCCGCATTCTGCGTGACCGCCTCCTGCTCATTGTCGATGAGTTCGCTGGTGTTCACCTGCGCATTGAGATACCAACTGTTGTACACCGCAAGGTTGGTGCGGCCGTGCAGGGTTCCCACCGACCACTCGGTCTTGAGACCCAACTCAACGTCCCTGACCGTCTCAGGTTGGTAGGAAAACGCGGGACTGCCGATGTCGCCGACGGTGGCGGCGATGATGTTGAAGCCGCCGCTCTTGTAGCCCTGTCTGGAGACCAGATACAACAAGGTGGCGGGACTCGCCTGGTAGTCCAATCCCACCGTGTAGGAATCACCGCCGTGCTTCGCTGCCGCGTAGACAGCGCAATCGGGATACAGCTGACCGCCGGACACCGATAGGCAGAAATCGCCCGGCGCGGGCGTGCGGCCGCCGCTCAAGGTCTGGCTGTAGCCTTCGTGCAGCCGGTCCCAGGTATAGCGATATCCCGCCGTGAAGCTCAGGCCCTCGAGCAGCCGATTGAGCTTGTACGTGCCCTGTCCATATAGGCCGGTGGTGGTGCCGCCCAAATCGGTGTCGGTGGTGTTGAAGTAGAAAGGCAGCAGCACCACTTGCTGGGTGAAGGATTGCTTGGCGGGATTGGAGCTGCTGTCGTTTTCGTAGTAGACGCCGGTCTGCCAATTGAGGGCACCGGCCAAAGAAACGCCCTGCAGCTGCAGCTCTTCGGTGGTCGTCGTAGTATCCACCTGCCAGGTTCCCGGCGCCGGTCCCAGCGAATCGAGCAGCACCAAAGTCGTGCCGTCTTCGTCATCGTCACGCCGGACTCTCTGGCCCGAATAGCTCACCATGTTTCTGAGCTTGAGGTCATCGCCGAGCTTGATGGAAGTCTTGTTGATCAGATTGAAGAAAATGCCCTGATCGAGCTCCGGCGTATCGAGCGCGGTGGCGCGAACCCCGCGCGCCTGCTGTGCCGCCAAGTAGTCGAGGATGGACGCGCCGGCGGCAGAGGTGAGCGGATTGGCGGCAATCAGCTCGGCGCCGGGCCCATGTTCCTTGACCGCGAGATAATTTCCGATGAAATAGTTGTCGAACGTGTCATTGGGTTGGAACAATATGCCGATGCGGGCCGCCTGATAATGACGGTTGTCGTAATCGACTCCGGTATTGACGTCCCGGGTGTAGCCTTCGCGCGATTCCACTTGGCCGGCAATCCGGATGGCCAACTTGCCATCGATCACGGGAAGGTTGATGGCACCTTCACCTTGCACGCGGTCATAGTTGCCCGCCAGCAATTGGCCATAGCCGGTCACTTTGTCAAGATCGGGACGCTGCGGTTCAAACAACACCGCTCCGCCGGTGGTATTGCGGCCGAACAGCGTGCCTTGCGGGCCCTTGAGAACTTCCACCGATTGCAGGTCGTAGTACAGTCCGGGACCCGACATCGGCACCGGGACTTCGGAGAAATACCCCACCACCGCCGGACCGCCTCCCGCGCCGCCGCCCGTGTTGAGTCCCGATTCGCTCTGGCCGCGGAGGGAGAAGAACTGCTGCGTGCTGCCGTGTGAATAGCCGGTCACATACGCCGACGGCACCAGCTGCTGCAGGTCCGTGAGCGTGCTGACACCCTGCCGCTGCAGCGCCGCTTGATCGATGGCCGTGATTGCAATGGGCACCTGCTGCAGGGATTCATCGCGGCGCCGCGCCGTCACGATGACTTCGTCCAGCGTGGTGTTCGGCTGCGCGCCGGCCTCCTCGCCCCAGGCGGAGGGAACGATGGGCCCCAGCCAGCAGACCGCCAGCAGGCAGGCGATGGTGCCGCACGCCCGCGCGCGCGCCGTAGCTTTGTTTTGTCGACTCATGATAGCTCCCATTCTCATGTCGTGGCTCACGGGCTCTGCGGCCGTCTTCGATTGGCAGGCAGTCTATCGTCAGTGAATCCAAAATGCAACGCGTTGCATTTCAGGACAAACAAATGATAACTTATCAGCGAGTTATGCATTCATAGAAAAACATGGATCAGGTATTTTCCGCATGTTTATTGGGATTCATCGCAGGAACGACCTTGTTTTTTACCAACCACGTTCTTTTCTTGGTTCTTGCAACGTGTTGCAATTGAACTATAGTGCTGCAGGATTCGGACTTCGTTGCTGAGGAATTTTTCGTGGACAAAGCCGCTCGACCCATCAGTTCCTCCCCGGCCGCCGCGCCGCCCCCGAAGACGGTCAGCGCGCAGGCGCAGCGAGCCTTGGCAGATCACGCCAACACTCAGACGCCGAATAACCTGCAAGCTCATCGGGCCATGTGCGCACAAGTACAGCAGGAGCTGGGCACGGCCCTGCTCGAACGGCATCGGGTCACGATGGAAGAGGCATTCATCGCGGGAGTACCCGTGCGAATTTTCACGCCCCCATCGGTGGCGGCGCAAAATCGCGGCTCTTTGCTTCTCAATCTGCACGGCGGCGGCTTTACGGTCGATGCAGGATCGGTGACCGAAAACGCGGCCGTCGCGGCTTACGCCGGACTGCGGGTGATCGCGGCTCGCTACCGTTTGGCTCCGGAGCACAGTTTTCCCGCCGCGGTGGACGACGCGGAGGCCGTGTATCGTGCGCTCCTGAAAGACCATGAGGCCGCCCGGATCGGCCTGTACGGCACCTCCGCCGGCGCGTGCCTGTGTGCCCAGCTGCTCGTCCGGCTTCGGGAGCAGAATGACCCGCTGCCATGCGCCTTCGGTTTTTTCACGGGAACGGCCGATTTGAGCCGCAGCGGCGATTCTGAATTCTTCTTCCGGCCCGCCGGCGATCCGGCGCTCATCGACAGTCAGTTTTCTGCGTATCTCAAGGACAATGACCGGCTCAGTCCGCGGACTTCACCCATATTCTCGGACCTGACGGGCTTTCCGCCCACCCTGTGCATCGCCGGCACGCGGGATTTCATGCTCAGCCAGACAGCGCTCTTTCACCGCGCGCTGCTCGATGCCGGAGTGGACGCGCGCTTGCAAGTCTTCGAGGCGATGCCTCACGCGCACTGGATCTATCTGGACCTGCCTGAGTCCGACCAGGCATTCACCGCCATGGCGGGTTTTTTTCGCCACCACCTGGCGCGGTGACCGGTCGCCTCGTCATGTCTCGTCCCTCACGTCTGGCGGATGACCAATTCCGTCGGCACGGTGGTTGAACTGGGTTTGCCGCCGTCGAAAATCTGAAACAGCTTCTCGACCAAGAGGCTTCCCGCTTGATAGGTATCCTGCCGGATGGTGGTCAGGGGACGTTGAAAATACTGGGCGATGGGCAGATCGTTATAACCGATGACCGACACGTCGTCCGGTACTCGACGTTTCGCTTCGAGCAGTGCAACCACCACTCCCATCGCCACCGTATCACTGCCGGCGAACACGGCGTTGACCGAGGTATCGCCACGGGCCAGAAAGGCCTTCATGGCGGAGTGGCCCGTCTCGAAGGTAAAATCTGGGATCTCGAGGTCAGTAACCACGCTGTCCTTTCCGGTTTGCTTGAGCGCGCTCTGCAAGCCATGGTGCCGCTGTTCCATTTCCGGATGCGACCGATTGCCGACGAACAGAACGCGATCGCGGCCCAGGTCCGCGAATCGCTGTCCGGCCAGCACACCGCCTTTCTTGTTGTCGCTTCCCACCGTGCAATAGGAGGAGCGCGCATCGACCGCGCCCCACACGACGAAGGGGACCCGGGTTCGCGCCAGATCTTTCAGCCACTTGTCACCGGGTCCCTGGCCGAGAAAGATGATGCCGTCCGCCCGCTTGGATGAAATCATGACTTCGTAGGAATACGCATCGTCGGCCTCGGGCGAGCACAGCAGCAGGTCGTGCTGCCGAACCCACAATCCCTTCGCGACATCGTTCAGCAGTTGAAAAAAGAACGGCGCTGAGGCGTGCTCGCTGCTCTGTTGGGGCAGATGCATGACCACCGCAATGGTGTGAGTACGGTTGGTTCGCAGTTTCTGGGCGTTCCAATTGACCGAGTACCCGTGGCGGCGCGCGATCGCCAGAATGCGCTCCTTGGTGGCGGGTTTGACCAGCGGACTGTCCTTGAACGCTCGCGAGACGGTCGGCTTCGATACCTTGGCAAGCCGGGCGATATCATCCATCGTGGTCAAGTTGGTTTTTCGAGTAGACATCCGCTTCCCTTCGCGACAGGCCGGCCCATCATAGCAATCTAATGCAACGTGTTGCATCGCCCTGCCCACGGAAGGCATGCGCTGCAGCACTGCTCGAGTAGCTGCATGCGCCGGTTTGATGCGACGCCGGGCGCCGCTCGCCAACATTTGGCCCGCGACGCTTGAATAGTTGCTTCTCGGTGCAAGTTGCGCTATCAAGGAGCCGATTGGTCGTCGACCTTGGATTCTTGTCCCGGTCAGCCATGCAGTACCGAACCAGGGCCGGTTCCAGCACTCCGCAGCGACGCTGCGGCGCTAATAAGGAGATTAGTGTGAGCGTCCCACCCACCATTGTCGTCGTCCCGCCGCCGATACCGGCGCCTGAACTGCTTCGCATATTCATCAGCTACGCTTCCGAGGACATTCCCATCGCCACGGCGATTTTCAAGTGCCTGCGTAGCGCGCTCGGGGAATTCTCTGAAATCAATATCGATCGATCGTTCATGGAAGCGGGCCAGGGATTTCGCGAGCAAATCAAGGCAAGACTCGAGCAATCGCGAGTGTTCATCAGTCTGTACCTGGGGGTCGACAAGCAATGGCCGGCCTGGGAAATCGGCTATTTTGAGCGCTTGATGAACGAGGATGCCAAACGGCAGTTGGTTCCGTTTTATCTGGAGAGTCCGCCCGCGTCCATTTCTCACTATCAAGGGTTCCTTCTCGGCATCCTGCCCAAACACCTGCAGGGCAGTCAGGAGGAATTCACTCGATTTGTGGCCACGATCGATCAGAACCATCCGATCTGCCGATTCGTGGCTAATCTGCGCGGGATCGCCGACGGCCATCGGGCGGCCGCGGGCTTTCCGAAGGCGCAACGAGACCCGGAACAAGAACCGGTCGTCTGCGTTCAGCGCATGATGCAGGAGATCTTCAATCACCTGAGGACCACCGTCGAGGCCACATTCAGGCCGCAGAAGCAGATTTTCATCAGAACCACCGACGCCGCCCTGGAGAAGAGCAAGCACGAGCTTCCGTCCGATGCGCGCCTGATTCCGATCGGGGTGGGCGACCCCATGTCGATTTTCGGTTTGACGGCGGTGGAAAGAACCTGGCAGAGCTTCTTGAAGGAGGCCGAAAGAGACGAACACCTGGAGTCCTGGCGCGCGTCCATCGTCAGCGTCATCACCTCGTCTCTCGACAGCAGCATCAACATTGATAACAGTCAGATCATCGTCGCCAGCAATGGTGAGACGGCCTATCGAGTCATACTCACCAGCGCCAACAAGTACTACGATGGCAAGCGTGAATTCAGCTTGTACTTCGTCGAAATGCTGCGGCGCGAAGACTTCGGCGATCAAAAAACCAGCCTGCTGCTGCGAGCCATCGATATTACCTGCCGTTTCCGATCCATGTTTTTCGAGAAGGGCACCCCCTTCTCGAGCATCGCCGTGGGGCTCAGTTCCGTACCCGCCGTGCTGAATGCCGCCGCCAAGCTCGTGCGGGAGCTCAATCTGCTGAGAAAGGACGCACGCGACGCCGGTCTCGACACGGCGGCCGTCTGGCTCACCCTGGTCGATGCCGAGGCATTCAAGACGATTGTCGAGATCTATCAACCCCTGGAGAACAAGATCAGGGACGTCGCCGGCCGGATACTCGAGTCGAGGGCCAACCCGGATGCCATCCCGGATTTGCAGAATCAGTTGTCAGCGGTGCTCAAGGAGTTGGAGCAGAAAGCGGAAGCGGGCAATGCCAGACTAATTCACGAGATGACCGCGGAGCTGAGTACGGCCGCTCTGCGCAAAAGCGTACCGGCGAAGGTCGCTGTCGTCGCACCGTCGTAATGAGGACCATCATGAAGACTCTCGTTGCCGCTATCTTGGCTGCCGTTCTGCTGTCGACATCCAGCGTGTGGGCCTGGGATGGCGACGGCCACATGCAGGTGGCGGAAATTGCGTGGAAGCATCTCACCGCCAAGAGCCGCACGCGGGTGTCGAAGCTGCTGATGCTCAATCCGAATTACTCCCTGTGGATTGCGAACGTGTCGGCGGCGAAGCGCAAGCAAACGGCGTTCGTGATGGCGGCCACCTGGCCCGACTTCATCAAGTCGGCGGCGGGATACTCCAATGATGGCGACGTGGCGCCGTTGGTTCCGGCGTCGGCGCAGAATATCGGGTACTCCGATCATTTGATGCACCGCTACTGGCATTTTATCGACACGCCGTTTTCGACCGATGGCACTGCGCTGGTGCAGCCGGTGGCTCCGAACGCCCAATCACAAATTGAGTTGTTTACGGCCGCGATTGCCAGCGCGGATACCAGCGACGATATCAAGTCCTACGACTTGGTGTGGCTGGAACACCTGGTTGGCGACGTGCATCAGCCGCTGCATGCGACCTCGCGCTTTTCGGCGGACCTCCCCAAGGGGGATCGTGGGGGAAATTCGGTCGTCCTGTGCGCCAATCCCTGCAAGAGCAAAAGCGAGCTGCATGCCTACTGGGACGACCTGCTTGGCACCACCAAACTTCCGACCACGGCGATCACGGCGGCCGACAAGTTGCCCGCCGCTCCCGCGGCGGCGGCGGCCGTCGCCGATGATCAAGTGTGGATCACGGAAAGCTTCAAGGCCGCCATGAAATTCGTGTATGTACCGCCGGTAGGTCCGGGGGCCGGTCCTTATACCTTGGACGCGGCGTACAAATCACAGGCCAAGACCGAGGCCAAAGCCCGGATCGAGTTGGCGGGCGTGCGCCTGGCCAATCTCATCAATGCCAACCTGAAATAGTGCGGGCTGTGGTCTGACTTCAGGTGCCGGGGCAAGTTTGTCGTACCGGGCCGCCGCCCACATGGGAAGTCCATTCTTGCGTCGTGAGATTGCGATTGGCGATGCGGCATGCGCGCTTCACCCAGTCCTCGATACCCACGCTCCACATAATGAGACTGTCGTCCTCATCGCCGGAAACCAATATCCGTTGGTTCGGCTCCATAGCAATGCTATGGATGGCTTTCTGCTGAAAGCTCAGAGTTCCAATCAGCTGGCGCGTCGGTACATCCCACAGCCGGACGTCCCCATCCGCGCTCCCCGACGCCAAAAGGGTGCCGTCACCTGTAAAGGCCACGCCCGTGACGGCTTGAGTGTGCCCGAGGAGCATCGGTAACAATGGCTCGCCGCTCTTCGCATTCCACAGCGCGACAGAATGCTGCGGCGCGCTGGTTGCCAACAGCGCGCCATTCGGACTGAAGGCCACAGCGACGGGCATCACTTCCCTGTCGTCTTTCCCGGTAGGCGCGCCCACCTTTTTATCGAGCACGCCTTGCGGCTCGGTCTTCCACAAGTCCGTCTCCATGCTGTTTCCGGCTGACGCCAGCAGCGTCCCGTCGGGACTGAAGGCAAGCGCCCACAGCCGGTCCTTCTGCGAGGTGATGGCGGGACCTCGCTGTTGACGAGTCGCGAGATCCCAAAACACCAGTTGCGCATCGCCGCCGGCCACGACGGTCTTCCCGTCCGGGCTGCTCTTGAGGCTCCACACAGGAGAACGATCCGTCCGCACCGGCGGGCCCAACGCCGTTCGAGACTCTAGATTCCAAAAGATGATGCTGCCGTCCAGGCTGCCTGAGATGAGCTCTTTTCCGTCGGGCGCGTAGGCCAAACTGGTGACCTGCCGTTCGTGACCGGCGAGCGGCATGCCGCTCGGCAGACCGCTGGCCACCTCCCAGAGTGCAATGCCGCCAAACTCGGCGCCGGTTGCTAGAAGGCGGCCGTCCGGACTGAAAGCGACAGTCGAATTGTGACTGTCCGGCGCCTTGAGGTGACGGCCCAAGGGCGGATCGTCGTTCACATCAAGAATGACCACCCGCTGTTGGTCCAGCGCCAGCGATTTCAATTGGCCGTCAGGCAACAAGAAAATCGAAGAAATTGCGGCACCAAAGCCTTTCACCGGCGTGTCGGCCGCTTCGAGCCGATCGAGATCCCATTTGAAAATGGTGCCGTCGTGACTTCCGGAATACAGAAACTCCGCGCGGGGGTCGAACAACAAACTCTCCACCGTCCCGGCGTGGCCCTTCAAGATTCCCACTGTCCGCTGACCTTTGACGCCCCACAGCACAATCGTCGCGTCCTCGCCGCCCGCCGCCACCAGTGCGCCATCGGCGCTGAACGCCACGGACGCGATGTTCTTGGTGTGGCCGGTCAGAGGGTGGCGGCCCAGGCGATGCGATGTCAGGTCATACAGGAATAGCTCGTCGTATTGGGCTATTGCCAGCAGCGCGTTGTCGGGGCTGAAGGCGAATTGGGAGCCCAAGATGGGCTCGACGAATGGCCGATGGCTCGCGACTTCCCAGAGGTACACGCGGGAAGGATGGGCGCCGTACGCCGCCGTGCTCGCCGCAATGAGTGTCCCGTCGGGCGAGAAAGCCACGTGCAAGAAGTCCTCGTCCGCGCGCAACGGATCACCCAAGGGCCGGCGCGTTGCGGCATCCCAGATGACGACGGCGCCGGTGGCGGAGGAGGCGAATCGAGAGCCGTCGGCATTGAATGCCACCCCGACCAGATCCTTGGAGCTGTCGATCGGGTTACCCAGCGGTTGGTGGCTCGCGGCGTTCCACTCGATGATGCGATTGTCCCAGCCCGCCGACAACACCGTCTTGCCGTCGGGACTGAACACCGCCCGGGTCACGGCATCGGTATGTCCCCAGAGAAACGCCTCCGCATGCGGAAGTTGCTGGATCGTTTCCAAGAGCGCGCGCCGCGACTCCACCGTGTCGACGATGCGGCGCGATTCGATGCTCAATAGCAGGGCCAGCGACCGGTCCTCTTGCGGCGACGCGGCCTCCGATGCCAGTGCGCGCGACGCGGCTATTTTTTGGCGTTGGTGCGCCGTGTTCGAGGCGACGCCGGCCAGCAGACCCAGGATGACGATGAAGGCGCCCGCTGCAGCGGCGGTGCGCCGCGCCTTGCGATGCAGGCGCAGATCCTCACTGTCGAGTTCATCCTTCGGCCTGCCCAGCAGCGGTGCCGCGACGTTCAGCAGTGCGGTGCGGAATGAAGGATCCGACTCGCGCAGCGTGCCGGCCGCCTTGGCGGCCCGGAAATCGGCGTACAAGGGCTCGGCCGCAAAGGCATGCCTCAGCGACTCTGGAATGGCGGTGGTTTTGTCCCAATCGAATGCGGCCGCCGGGTTGTCCCAAAGAATCGCGCCGTCCGTCAGACAAATGACGAGGTGGTCGACCGATCGGTTCTTCAACCACCATTCGGTCTCTTGTTCGACCCAGCGCGAATGGGCCGACGCCGGCGATGCCAGCAGCAGCAGAAATTCCGACTGCGCCAGCGCCTCTTGAATCGAATCCCACAGCGCCGGGTTCGCCGACAGACTGGCTTCGTCTTGAAACACCCGCATGCTGCGGGTCCGGTACCAGGGTTTGGCGAATCGACTCAGAGAGGATTGCAGCGCGACCGCCAGCTTCTCATCCGATTCGTGACTGAACGATACGAAGGCGCGATATTTTAGTTGGGCCAAGAATCGTTGCTCAGAGTGATGAAGCGAGCGGCCACGATGCCTGCGCGCTCATGGGAGGGGCCACAGCGACTGGGGAATGTTGGCCAGTTCGCGGCGATTCTTGGTGTCCTTCTTGGTGAGGCCCATCAATTGGCCGGGCGCCATATCGCCGACGACACCAAAGCGGATCGAGAGGTGCGCCACAGGGCTGATGGACGTGACTGCGTCTGAGTACAATTCGTGTACTGTCACCGTGCGATTACCGGCGAGGCCCGTGATATCGGTCACTTCGGTGTTGAACTTCAACTGGAATTCCACCTTGCCGGACGGCGCCGGCACCATTTCGAGACATTGGGCCAGCAATAGAATCAAAAATCGATTGAGCGAATAAGCCTTGCCCAAATACTTATCTCGAACCACCAAGACAACCCGGGCCACATCGTTGCGCAGGGTATCGAGCATCGCATCCTGGACCCTGGGATTGACCGCCAGGGCTTCCAGGATTGCCACGTAAGCCTTTTGCAATGACGCAAATTCAGTGGCTTGCGAGGTGCCGCTGGTCCATGTGCGCGTCGCGGCGTGCTGTTGCTCCGCCAACAAGAGATCGGCATGGACAGACTGAAAAGCCCGTTGTACCCCGGGAAACGACAGTAAGTCCTGCAGCGTCTGTAGCGGTTGGGAATGCGCATATACGCAACGCAGCGCATCCTGCAGTGCGCCATCTCCTCCGCCCAAGACCACGATGGTTGGCTTGCTCATCAATCCACATGACGGGTCCGATAGCGTGTCGGTTTTCCAGAAGCGCGGCCCGTCGATTTTCCCCGAGGGTCCCTCCCAGGTCACCCGCTCCGGCCCAAATCCGGCCGCCAGAATGATGAACTTCGGGTTGATCGGTGCTGGGGGTTTGGTTCCCATCGGCCAGCTGGTCCCGTCAAAGCGCAATGTGCCTGGACCCGGCATCCAGAAGCGCTGCCGGCGTCGCCACTCCTTCACCTCACGCAGGGAGGTCTTGGGATCGACCTTGGTCAATACCGACAACTTGCTTCCCGGTGCCCGAACCCAGGCGCTGAGTTGAGTCTGCCAGTCGGACGCCAATTTTGCCGCGCTCAGCGGGGCGCGAGAGTCAATCTCGAGGCCCGCATACGCTGCCGTTTTCCAGTGATGGAGAAGCGAAGTAGCCGGCGGTGCGAAATGTTGATCCGCGTGAAGATCCCAGGGCCACTCATACATGTAAGGCCCCACATACCGCGTCATGACATTAACCTGGAGCCCAAAGGGTTCATCTGCCGTGTCGAGCAGCAGCGAACGGCAACCCACCGTGGCGGCCTGCTGGGCCGCGGAAACGCCGGCGGCACCGGCGCCGATGATCAACAGCTCATCCGCGTCGGTCAGCAAACCCGCCGCGATCAAGTCCCGCACCAACGTCGCGCCGCGAATGAGTTGATCCCGCAAGCTGACGTGCGACAGGCCGGTCGACAGATCGAACATGTTCGGCGCAACCTTGTAAGCCAGGACGGCGAGCGAGTTGACCGACATGACTACTCCAGACCATCCGGGTCAGTGCCGAAGGCGTTGGCCAGCGCGGCATCCAGGTCCTTCTCGTCCAAGGCGAACAACACGGGATGCGCGAGGATTTGCGCCAGTCCGCCGGGGCCGCCGCCGTCACCGCCGCCACCGCCGTCACCGGGGGTCTGGGGCGGCGGATCGTCTGACGATCCACCGTCGCGGCTCAGGATCTCGAGGTCCGCGGGCAAATTTCCCGCAAAACGCCATCGGTACCCATCCTTATCGTTCGAATCTTCGCTGGGTGTAATGGAACTTTGCACCACGCCAATGGCCTCGAGATGGCGCAAAGTGCCATTGAGTTCGTCGGCGTCTCTGGGTATGTGACGCTGCTCGCGCCCTTCGCGCTCAATCGTGGCCATGAGCCATGAGTACAAGGCGCTCGCCGACGCGTGATCCTGGTACACGGGCTTGGTGGCTTGCAGATAGGCCAGCCTCGCGAGAATTCGGTAGATGTAGCTTTTGCGTGCCATCCTTGCAAGCCATCGGTTGTCGCCCGCGGGGAGTATAGCGCGACCGTAGGACGTGGCCGCGTCGGCCCGATGCCATACACACGCAAAATTGATAGTAAGATAAAGTCACCGCACACGAGTGCTGCCGCCACAAGGAATGTCAGCGTATGGCTGCGATCGACCCGTCGAAACCCGGCCCCGATGCGGCGGCCGCCCACCAATTCCTATCGGAACTGCGAACCCGGATAACCACCCAGCCGCTGCCCTATCAATACGGCAGTGAATCGCGGGCGTTGGAAAGTCTGTGGGAGGTCTTCGGCCAGGCGCGGCAGGCCATGAAGATCAATCCCGGCTGCGTGGAATTTTCGACGTCGGTGACGCAACTGCTCAACATGCACTTGCGCCCTGTGACTGCGAAATGGGACCGCGCGCATTTTGATGGACGGCTGGATTCACGCGATGGCGCGGACGAGTTCCGCGCCGATCTTGCCGAGGTGCAGATCAAGCTGCGGGAATTTGCGCTCGAGATGCAGACGATGGCCTATGGTACGGCCACGCCGGACGCGTTGACGCCGCCCGCCATGACGACGGATGACCTTGATCGACTCTGCGCCGATGTGGAATTTGGCCTCGACCAGGGACTGTCGATCCCGGGTACCATCGTCGATGCCATCAATGGCGACGAGCGCGCCGACGTGGGGGCCCGCCGCCGCGCGCTGGGAATCGCCACTTCCCCCGGTGTCAACGCCACCGGCGTTGCCTTGTCGGGCGGCGGCATCCGCTCCGCCACGTTCTGCTTGGGGGTCGTGCAGGTACTGGCCGAGCGCGGCTTGCTCAACGATATTGATTTCTTATCGACGGTGTCCGGCGGCGGCTACACCGGCAGCTTCCTGACCGCGAGACTGGGTGCGGGCGGGTCTCAACGAGACGTGGCGGGACCCTTTGGGCCGGATCCGGAACCCATACGATACTTGCGCCATCACGCGAAATACCTGGCGGCCGCTGATCTGAAAGAAGGCTGGTTGTTGGCCACCAGCACTTTTGCCGGCATGCTGCTCAATTGGAGCGCGCCGGCGCTGCTCATCGTAGTGGCGGCGTTCGCCGCGCGGCTGGCATTTAACGCCGTGTCGAATGCGGGCCTCTGGCCCATCGCGCTGTCGGTGTCCGCGGTGCTGACGTTGATCTCGCTCGTCGCCTTTGGCGCCCTCATGCGCCAGAAACGAAAAGTCGCGGCGTTGGGCGGCTCGGTGCTGGCGCTGTTGATGGCGCTGACCGTGCTCATTGGGGCAGGATGGCTGCTCACCGTGTGCTATGCCGGCTGGGACCAGTGGCACCCGCAGGCGCGTCATTGGGGCCTGTCGGGAATCATTGCCGCGCTCAGTGTGGCGGGTCCGGCGATTCTGTGTTTCGTCCCGATCTTCAAGAGCCCGGCTTTTCGGCGCATTGCCCTGAAGGTCATGTTGCTGGCGGCCGGTATTGCGGTGCCGCTGCTGTGTGTGCTGCTGTTTTTTACGGTGTATACCGCAGGGAAAGTGCCCGTCGCTGCCGGGGCGCCGTGGTGGGACCCTTATCACTATTCCAATGGAATGGGGGTGCTGGCGCTGTTGGCCCTCGCGCTCATGGGGGTGGCGGTATTTGTTCTCAACATCAATTTGACTGGCCCCCATCGCTTCTATCGGGACCGGTTGGCCGCGGCCTTCGTCAAAAAATCCGACGATGATGAGGACTCGGTGGCGCTGGAAGCGCTCAATCCGACCGGGCGCGCGCCCTATCACCTGCTCAATACCTGTGTGAATTTGCCGTCCAGCAACAACTCCTCGCTGCGGGATCGGAAAGCGGACTTCTTTTTGTTTTCCAAATATTGGTGCGGCTCGCCGGTCGTCGGCTATGGCAAGACCAGTGCGTGGAAGATGAATGTCACCAAACCGGACCTGGCGACGGCGATGGCGGTATCCGGCGCGGCCGCCTCCTCGCATATGGGTTTGGGTTCCATGCCCACCCTGGTAGCGCTCCTGACCTTCTTGAATGTACGGCTTGGCTTTTGGATCCGGCGTCCCGGACACAATCACTTTCCGCAAGTGCCCGGATTTACCTGCTTGATGCGGGAAATGACGGGGATCGGCATGTCGGAAGAACGCGCGTGGCTCAATCTGTCGGACGGGGGTCACATCGAAAACATGGGGGCCTATGAATTGCTGCGGCGCCGCTGCAAGTACATCATCTGCGTCGATGGCGAAGCGGATCCCGACTTCACGTTTGGCGGGTTCATGACGCTGAAGCGTCATGCGCAGCTCGATTTTGGCGTACTCATCGAACCGCAACTCGATGTCATCCGCCCCAATGCCGAGACCACCCACAGCCAAACGCACGCAACCTTGAGTCGAATCCATTATCCCCCGGCAGCCGATGGGCGGCCTGCCGCGACCGGCCTGTTCCTCTATCTGAAGCTGTCGATCACCGGGAATGAATCGGAACTGATCCGGCGTTATCGCACCATCTGTCCCGATTTCCCGCATCAGTCAACCCTCGATCAGTTCTTCAACGAGGAGCAGTTCGAGGCGTATCGTGAGCTCGGCGTCCACGTCGCGGAGGGCTTGTTCTCCTACGCGTTGATGGACGGACCCACCTCACCCGCCAGCATTCCCGAGTGGTTTAGGAAATTGGCCGGCAACTTGCTCGAGACCGGCGTTACTTAAGGGCCGCGGGGTACTCATGTTGAACGTGATGGACGCCTTACGACTCCACGTCCTGTGGGCGCCGAGCGCCCAGGGCAACGCGTCGGCCGGCGCGCGGTTGGCGTGTGCCTTTGGAGAGCGGCTGGATGCCGTCGGCATGGTTCGAGATGGAATCGGCTTTCGCATCCCGGTGCGGCAACGCAGCGTACCCTGGCAACCCGCGTCGGACCCAGTGACCCCGCGCGCGATCAAGCTCGCTGACGCGCGCTCGAACATCATCATTGCCGTCTACGATGATGTCATGTCGGCGCGGCCCGCATGGGCTCAGTACTTGACTGAGATTCAAACAGCCGCCGCCCTACGCGGCGGCCGGGACCTGCTCATCATGCTGCTGATGACGTCCGATAAGGCTCCGCCCAACGCGTGGGCAGAATCCCAGGCCATCCGTGTGCCGGCACCTGTGGCGAGCGCGCCGGATCTGGAACCCGACTGGCCGGCTTGGCTGCGCCGCGTGATGTTGAACATCTTGGGGCGGGCGCTCGATCACCGCGTGGACGCGCCGGACGGGAATCCGAAGAAAATCCGCGTGTTCTTGAGCCATGCGAAGGCGGATGGTGAAAATGCCGCGCTGCTGATCGAGGGGTTTCGGCGCGTGAAACCGGACGAGCGCGTCAATAGCATCGATATGTTTTTTGATTCCTCCGATACGCTCGCCGGCTCCCGTTACGACGACCAGTTCCGCAGCGCCATCGAGCAGGGTGTGTTTCTCGCGCTGGTGACCGACGCCTATCACACACGCCGCTGGTGCCAATGGGAATTGCTGCTGGCCAAGGAGCGGCAGCGGCCGATCGTCGTCTGGGATCGCTCGCAGAAGGGCATCCTGCGCAGTTTCCCGTATTTCGGCAATGTGCCGGTCGTGCGCGCGCACGATGTCCACTCGACCGATCCACCCGCGGATGCCGAAATCGAGGAGTTGCTGCTGGCGCTGCTGCTCGAGGCCCTGCGCATGCAAGTGTGGAAGGACTACGCGGGCGAACGTATTGCGGCGCGCAAGGCATCCGACGGTCTCGGCGAGGTCGCCCTGTTCGCGCGGCCGCCGGAGCTCACCGATATTGCCTACCATCGGCGGGCCAAGGGCGTGCCGATCATCGTCTATCCGGATCCGCCGATCGGGCAAGATGAGCGCGATCTATTGAGCGCGGCCGACCCGGGCGTGCAGCTGCTGGCGCTCAGTGAGATTTTGCGGTGAGCGCGTTGCTGCTGTCGAATCGCCTCATCGCCATGTCGGTGTCGGAGACGCCGGATCTGGCGGTGCTCGGCATGTTGGAAGGCGAGGACAAATTGGTTCTCGGCGCGGTGCTCACCCCGCTGGTGCATTCCGATGCCCGCATCGCGTATGGCGGCCGCATCGAACATCCCGGTTCCATCAATTTCACCCTCGAGATCTCCGGTCAGCTCTCGGAAAGCTACCGGCGCATGGATACCGCCTTGGGCAAACGACCCATCATCCAGTACCTGCGCGCGCGCGACGCCCAAAATGCCGGCCCGGAGAAGCTCTTCGCGCATGCGCTGCGGCTGGGGAGTCACAGCGAGATCAGGCTGCTGGCCGGTGAGGTGACGGTGGCGACCTTGCTGCCCGCAGGACGAATGGTGGATGTGCACGTCGGCACACGAGCGCCGGTGGCCTGCCTGTCGAGCGCGGACTTAGGGTTGATCCCGGAAATCAAAACCTTCCTGACTCAAGCAGCCGATGAGGAGCTGCCGGCATTGCGACGCGTCATGACCGCGCAAATGGACGCGCGCATCACCATGGGCGGCGCCATTGCCCGGACGGCGGAGGGACGTTCCGGAGTCATTGCCGAAGGGCTTGCGGCGCTGGATGCAGGCAAACCGCTGCTGATCCTGGGCGGCGTGGGCGGGGCCAGTCGCGACATGGCGGTTTACTTGGGATTGATCGACCCCGCTGATCGAGTGAGCCGCGATGCTGCCGCCTATGTCGACAAGGATGGCAAGCCATCGAAGGATCGCTACGACGGGCAGTTGCAAGAGATCGCCGCCCGGCGCAGTGCCTATGAACGAGTGATCGCCGAGCAAGGCATCGAGGAGTCGATTCGCCGACTGGCCCTATCCGAAAGCCATCTCGAGATCAGCACGCTGGTGATGGAGGTGCTGATGAAATGGTTGCCGGCGCGGCCCTAAAACATCGCGCCGCAACATGCTGGTGCGTTCTTCGCCTGGTTGACTCACGGACGGCATAGCGCTACAACTCCGACGGGAACTGACGGCATCTACGTCAAACTGTTCAAGGAGGAATATCATGCCCACCGCCACTGCCGGCAAATCAAAATCCACCACCCACACGGCACGCACCGTCGAGTTGTCCGGGCCATTGTCCAAACTCATCACCAGGTCGGCGTCGCGCCATGGCGGCTATGGCTGGGTGCGCGACCTGCCGGACACGCGCGATTTCTTGTATGCGGCGCCGTTGATGATGTTTCGCGCCGGCTTGCCTACCAAAGTGGACCTGCGCTCCAAGTGCCCGCCCGTCTATGATCAGGGACAACTGGGGAGCTGCACGGCCAATGGCATCGCGGGCGCCATCGAATTCGACCAGCGCAAGGAGGGAGCCAAGGTATTCGCCCCGTCGCGGCTGTTCATTTACTACAACGAACGCGCCATCGAAGGCACAGTGAGTCAGGATTCCGGCGCGCAGGTGCGCGATGGCATTAAATCGGTGGCCACCTTGGGCGCCCCGCCCGAAACGGATTGGCCTTACAACATCAAGTTGTTCGCGGAAAAGCCGCCGCTCAGGGCCTACACCGACGCCAAGCATGATTTGGTCGCCTCCTATGCGCGGGTGAGTCAAGGCATTACCCAAATGCAGGGTTGTCTCGCCGAAGGCTACCCCTTTGTATTCGGATTCACCGTGTACGACAGCTTTGAAAGCGCCGCGGTTGCCAAGTCCGGCGTGGTGCCCATGCCGGCGTCGCGGGAGAAGATGATGGGCGGACACTGCATGTTGGCGGTGGGCTACGATGCCACGAAGCGCGTATTCATTGTTCGCAATTCCTGGGGTCGGAGCTGGGGTCTGAAGGGCTACTGCACCATGCCCTTTGAGTACTTGCTCAGCACGCACCTGGCCAGCGATTTTTGGACCATCCGCACGGTTACTCAGGCTAAAGCCAAACGCTGAATTGCAGGGAGTCGCATGTGAATCGCGCAGGACATCACCGGGTCCGGGTATTTCGCGCGCTCATCGTTTACTTGCTGATGTTGGGCGCATCGTTGTTCGCTCACAGCGGGCGGGCGCAGGAGGCCTCGAGCTGCTCGTTCTCCTTGAGCCAGCCGCTGCGCTCGCGCGGCGACTCGTTGGTGTTGTCGGTGACCAATGGACCTGCTGCCGCCGCGAGCGTGGCGGTGACGCTCGCGGGCAACGGACAATCCTTTCCCATCGATAGAGCCACCTACGCCGCCGCCGGCCCCGGCGCCCCGGCCCGGGTGGTGGGGAAAATAGCGGCCTCGGTGGCGTTGGGCGCCTACCTACCCGATGTCCAATTCGACGGCACGCCCTGCCCCGCGTCGGATCCACGACAATGGCTGCGGGTGGTGCCGCCGGGCAATCCGGCCATTCATTTGGACAAGTTCGATCCGCCCTATTCCGTGGACTCAATGCCGGCGATCGCCGGCGCCGCGCGCGGAGACTCTCGAACCGTCAACCTGGTTTTGCGAGGTCGCGGCTTCCAAGTCCAGACCCCGCAGGACAATGTCCTGTACCTCAATTCGGTGCGCCAGTCGGTCACGGCGGGCGATTGCGCCGCGGCCGTCGAGGAGGGTGCGTCGCCGCGGACCCTGGTTGCGCAGGTGGTCAACGATCAGGAAATCGACCTATGCCGGGTGCCGGTTCCCGACAGCGGTGAATTCCGCGTGCAAGTGGCGGTCGGGGATCAGACCAGCGAGGCGCAGATTTTTCGCGTGTACGCCTTCGGCAAAATCAGCGTCGCGCTCATGGCCGCGCTGGTCGCGCTGATTCTGGCGCTGCTGCCGCTGCTGCTGCTGTCGCGGGTCAAGGAGAGCTACACGATTTCGCGGCAAGACTATAAATTGCGGCTGCTGTTTCTCGATCCACAGACGGACACCTACAGCCTGTCGAAGCTGCAATTCTATTTGTGGACCAACGCGGCCCTGTTCGGCTATGCCTATCTGTTCATCAGCCGTGTGCTCATTCAGCACGGCCTTTGGCCGGATATCCCGGCGAATCTGCCCGGGGTGATCGCCATTGCCGCGGGCACCTCGGTGAGTTCCCAAGTCATCACCTCCTCGAAGGGTTCCAAAGGGGCCGGAGCGCTGTATCCGAGCTTCGCCGATTTCATCACCAGCGGCGGAGTGGTCGCTCCCGACCGCCTGCAGATGCTGCTGTGGACCTTGTTCGGGGTCAGCGCCTTCATCGTGAGCACTCTCGGTCAGGCGCCCGCCAGCATTACGGATCTGCCCACGGTGCCGGACCACCTCCTGTACATGATGGGCTTGTCCTCGGCCGGATACTTGGGCGGCAAATTGGCGCGCAAGGCGGGCCCCGTCATCAACGAGATTTCCGTATCGCCGGCCGATCCGGACGATGCGATTATTGCCGCGGCCTCCGCCGTCTCCACGGAGTCGCCGGACTTCACGGAGGCAATCGCGGCCGCCCAAGCGCGCCCCGCGGCATGGGGCACGCCCGCCAACAGCCATGCGCAAGCGGCGCTGGCTACCTTGTCGGACGCGGTCGGCGCGGTGCGGGCGGCCCAAAGTACGACGGCATTCACGGGTCTGCTCGCGGCGCTCGCGGCACTGCGACAACGTGCCGACGCGGAAGCGCTGGCCGCGGCGCAGGATTTCGAGGCTCAACCGACGCTGGCCCAGGATGCCGCCACCGCGCAGAGCGCCGCGGCGGCGCTGCAGGAACTGTCGGCGAGCGCCACCCAGGCGATTTCGCAAAGCGCCGCGTTCGCGCTGCGAGAGGCCGCCGACCTGCCGCGGATTGCGCGGACCATTACCTTGCGGGGTTCGAACCTCTCCGCGGAAGCCTTGTTCCAGTTCGATCGCCAGGATTTGCCGTTCCGCATGCTGCAGAGCTCGGATGGCCGGCATGTCCCGGACATCGTTGTCCGGGACACCGCGACACCGACTTTCGCCAGCGTGCTGAAACTCAGCATCGATCCTGCGCACCTGGATGAATACGACCTCGACCAATTGCAAACCTGGTTCCGTACCAAGGGCGTACATACCTTCACCCTGACCAACCCCGATGGACAGATGGCGGAGGTGAATCTGCCGCTGCCGCCGGGCACGGCGCAAAAATCGGGAACTGCGTCGTGAATGAGCTGCAGCAGAACACGGCGCGCGCCATCGTGAACGTGTTCGAAACGGGCCGCATTCCCGGCAACTATGCCGCCGTCGGGGTGCTCAAAGGCGATTCGGGCCACCTCTCCTATGGCCGCAGTCAGGCCGCGCTCGGCTCGGGCGTCCTATTTCAACTGTTGGATGGCTACTGCCAGAAGCAGAGCGCGAAATATGCCGCGCAGCTGCAACCTTACTTGCCGCGCTTCAGGAACAAGGACTTCACGCTCGATGCGGACGCGGCGCTCAAGGCGCTGTTGAAACTTGCCGCCACGGACGATCCCGTCATGCGCCTGACGCAGGATCAGTTCTTCGACAGCCGCTACCTCGCGCCCGCCTGTAGCGATGCCGCGGCCTTGGGGTTGGTCGAGCCGTTGGGCGCCGCGGTCATCTACGACAGCCGCATCCAAGGCGGCTGGCCCTTGCTCAAGCAGCGCATCGGGCCGGTGACTTCGCGCGGCTCCAAGGATTGGGTGCAGCGCTACATCGCCCTGCGCAAGGCATGGCTGAACTCGTTGGCCCCTCCCCTGCCGAGCACCGTTTACCGCATGGATTCCTTCGATTCGTTGGTGACGCTCGAGAAATGGAATCTGGATCTGCCGGTGACCGTGCACGGCATCGCCATCACCGCCGAGGCGCTGGCGGGAGATGTTCCCGATCAAGGTCTCTCGAGAACGCTGCGCCTGGCCACCCCTTACTTGCGCGGCGGCGATGTCATGGCGCTGCAAACGGCACTGGCGCACAACAGCCAGCCCATCACGCCCGATGGGATCTACGGGGCATTCACCTCGACTCTGGTGGCACAGTGGCAGCGCGCGCATGCCATCGCCGAGGATGGTGCGGGAACCCTGACGCGGCGCTCGCTGGGGCGGCCGGCCTAGGGCGGCGAGCAACGACCTTCCAGCGGGATGACCGGTCCTCCGGAGTTGCGTGACAGCAGAAACAAGTAGGTGCTCAGGATGTGTTCGCACGCCAGCTCCGGCCGCACCAGAACTTTCGGCGGCAGCGGCAGCAATTGCACCGGATTCACTTCGTACAGGCCATGGACATGGCCGTACAGGGGCGGCATAGGCAGCTTCGGCACGAGGTCCATGCGATTGGCAATTCGGAAGGTGTTCGGCACCAAGTGGTCATACATGGCGGCAAAGGTGGAATCGCCGGCGCGCGGACTCGCGTAGCTGTAGACGGTGGGGTTCTTGAAGAGCGTGTTGGCCGCGACATCGAGTGCCAGCAGCGTCACGAGGGCTCCGCCTAAGCTGTGACCGCAAATCGTGACCGAGGTGGCGGCGGACACGGGTTGCGGAAAGGCGAGCCCGGGCAACGCGCTGATGAGCGTCGGTGCACTGGGTGCGCTGCCCGTGCGCAGCGAGTTGTACATGGCGACGAAGCCGTCCTCGGCGTTGCCGGCGGCCGCGAGAAAGGGGCAGGGTACCAACGAGAAGCGCGCATCTTGCACCCATTCGAATACGCCTTCCGTGCCGCGAATGGCGATGACGACATCGTCGCCGCCTGTTTTTTGCAGCACCAGGCCGATGGGCACCGTGATGGCGCTGCGACCCGGCATGATTTCAGTGGCCAGATCGTTGGCGAACACCGTGGTCACAATGGTGTAGCCCATGCCGCCCGCCGTGCGGGGTTCGCCGGCGAGGCTGGCGGTGTTCTTCAGATCAAGGGCATAGGCCGCATTGACCAGCTGTGCGAATTGAATGGCTAGATTGACGTCCACGTTGTCTCCCTGCCGCGATCGCGGCTCCCTTCAGCCCGACGATGATTCTCGCATGGATTGGACGCGACGTGACCACGGGCCCGACGGAATACTTTTTATGGATTGTGCGGTTGCGATGCGACAGTAACGATTGATCGAACCCTTGGGGTAGGCGTAGCATCAGCGGCGCGCCAGCTCTACAGCAGGGACATTGCAGTGCGCTCGCAGGACCGCGGCTCCGCTACTTTTCGCTTCACCCCCGCCGCAGCTTGCTGGAACAGCCGGGATTTTTGCCCATGGATTCGCGCCAAAGGAGTCGATCATGGATTACGACGCAGCCAAGTTACTGACCCTGTCGCAAACACAATTGGACGATCTGTTTCGGGCGAGCCCGCCGGGCGACATCCCCAATGGCTCCGCCACGGGCACGGCGATCATTGCGCCGGGGACGGTGTACTCGCCGAGTATCGCGGAAATGATCAATTTATTCGGCTGGCAGGGCAAGGTGTTCGACGCCCAGAAGGGATTGTTGAAGAACAAGATCCTGGTGTCCGGCATCGAGGCCATTATCGCCAAGGTCTACAAGGCGGCCAGCTGGCTCGACGGCAAAGAGTGCATCGTGCTCGACTATTCGGACACCTCTCTGGTCGCGCATTGGATTCGAGATGAGATCCGGCTGATTGGCCCGCAATTTTATTTGGGCAAGGTTTACTGGGACAAGGCGCGACTGATCGATTTCTGCCTGCAATTCTGAACCCGTGACGCCGCAGGGCCACTTCATGGTGATTGCGCCGCTGGCTGCCGGACATGCAGCGGGGGTGCGGCAGACTCTCGAGCGCATGAACGCCACGCCCGGCATGGCGGACCCGCGCAATGGCCTCGTGCCGTTCGGGGCCTTTGAGCAGCTTCACTTTGCACGGTTTGCCGTGCTCGATGACCCGTCGGCGGCCGATATCCACGTGTACGGCGTGCAGCGCGCGCCCCTGCCCACCTACTTAGCCTTCATGGGGGATTGCGACGGCTCGGCGCGCGAGCTGCTCGGCGCTGTCGCGCGCCAGGCCGGCGCGGGACTGCGCGAGATCTTTGCTCACTGCGCCGACTTCGATGCAGGCGCGGACCTTTTGTCGTGGATGCTGGCGCACGATCGTCCGCACGCGGCGACCTACGTCAATTGGGTGGGACGCACGGTGCGGCAGATCAAAGAAGAAAGTGCGTTGCAACAAGCCTTGAGCGCGCGCGCGCCCCGCCGGCCGCTCGACTCCGGTGAGGACGCGCAGCAGTTGCACGCCGAGCTCGCCGGCTTCGTCGACTCGGAGTTAAGTGCGGGGCGCCTGCACCTGACGCCGCCGGCAGCGACGCCGATCGGCTGGCTCATCGCTCACCTGGCCTATCTCATCACGCTGCCCGTGATCGGCCTGCTGCTCTCGCCGTTGCTCTTGGTATTGCTGCCCTTCCTGCTATGGCAGCTGCGCCGGCTCGAGACCACGGATCCGGAGATCTGCCCGCGCCCCGACATCGAGGCACTGCAGACATTGCAGCGCATCGAAGACGTGGACGTCACCAATCAGGACACGGCGATCGGCTCGCTCAAGCCGGGGCGGTTTCGCGGTGGGCTGGTGATCGTGTTGCTCCTGTTGGTCGACTACTTTGCGCGGATGGTGTTCACCCGCGGCTACCTGGCGCGGGTGCGCACCATTCACTTTGCGCGCTGGGTCTTCGTCGACGGGCGATCCCGAATGGTGTTTGCGAGCAGCTATGACGGCGGACACGAAGCCTACATGGACGACTTCATCAACAAGGTGGCGTGGGGCCTCAATCTCGTGTTCAGCAACGGCGTCGGCTGGCCGAGCACGGATTGGCTGCTACTGCGCGGCGCGCGGCGCGAACATCTGTTCAAGTACTTCCAGCGCCGGCACCAGATCCCGACGCAGGTTTGGTACAAGGCCTACCCCGGGCTCACGTTGCTCGACCTCGATCGCAATCAGCGCATCCGGCAAGGCCTGCAAGACACCGGCTTGAGCGATGCTGCGGCTCTCAACTGGCTGAGCCTGCTATGAACACGCAGGACCCCGCGGCGGCGGTCGACCTCGAGGATATTCAGGGGTTGGTGCGCTTTGGCTACAAGCATCACACGGAGGCCGTTTTTCTCCTGCTTCGTGTCAAGGATCCGGCAGCGGCGCGGCAGTGGCTCGCTGCGGCGCCGGTGGCCAGCGCCGTGACCCAGGAGCCCCCGCCGCCGACGGTGCTGCAGCTGGCCTTCACCTATGCGGGACTGCGCGCGCTGGAGTTGCCCGATGACATTGCGGCAGCCTTTTCCATGGAATTCGTCGACGGCATGTCGGGCAATCCCAATCGCTCGCACCGCTTGGGCGATGTGGGGCCGAATGACGCGACACAATGGGTGTGGGGAGCCGCTGACCGGATACCGCATGTCGGCGTCTTCTTGTATGCGTTGCCGGGTCATCTTAAGGCATGGCAGGACGACGTCGAACGGCAAGTCGGGCCGGGCTTCGAGCTCATGACACGTCTCGCGACCGCGGACATGGGCGGCCTCGAGCCCTTCGGATTCGTCGACGGCATTTCGCAACCGCAGCTGGATTGGGATCGCGCGCGGGCCGTGCTCGATGCTCAGCAGCTCCGCTACACCAACTTGAGTTGCCTGGGGGAATATCTGTTGGGCTACCCCAACGAGTACGCGCTGTACACGCCGCGGCCGCTGGTGGACGTTGCGCGCGACAGCCACGACCTCTTGCCCCGGGCCGAGGATGTGCCCGACAAGAAGGACTTCGGCCGCAATGGCAGTTATGTGGTGTTGCGCCAATTGCGTCAGGATGTCGCCGGCTTCTGGCAGGCGCTGGACCACTATGCCGGCGGCCGCGCTGATCGGCGCGCGCTGCTCGGCGCCTCCGTGGTCGGCCGCACCCTGCAGGGCGAGCCCATGGTGGGTCTGCTGCATGAGGCCATCGTGGGCAATGCGTCCAAGTCCGCTCCGGATCTGAACGCATTCACGTATCAATCCGACAGCCGAGGCCAGCGCTGCCCATTGGGCGCGCACATCCGGCGCACCAATCCGCGCAATGCCGATTTGCCGTCCGGCGGCTGCGGTTGGCTGGGTCGGTTGATCCGCACCCTAGGGCTCAGCTCCAAGGCGCGGGCGTTGGATTTGGTCGCCTCCACACGCTTTCACCGGCTGCTGCGCCGCGGGCGCGAATACGGGGTTGCCGTCTCGATGGAACGCGCCTTGAACGGGCCGCCCAATGACACAGAAACCGGCCTGCAGTTCATGTGCGTGGGCGCCAACATCGAAAGACAATTTGAATTCGTGCAAAGCGCGTGGGTGGCGAGCGCCAAGTTCGATGGATTGTCGGATCAAGCCGATCCGTTGCTGGGCAATCGATTGTCCGGGCCGGGCGACAGCCGCAGCGACGCCTTCTCCATCCCGCAGACCGATGGACCGGACCAGCGGCTCGACGGCCTGCCCTCCTTCATCACCGTGCGCGGCGGCGCGTATTTCTTCCTGCCTGGAATTCGTGCGCTGCGCTACTTGTCGCAGCCGCGACACTAAGGATCAGAATGGACTCCAACACCGGCCGCCCGATACCGCGCCCCAACACCGGCTCGGTATGGCGCAATGTCGTGGCCACCACCTCCACCAAGCTGGTGCAATGGGAGCGCCGCATCGATCCCTGGCTACGGCCGCCGTTCGATGCACTGCTGCGCGATCCGGTGGCGCGCGGGATCACTGCCCTGATCAATCGGCGGCGGACGAATGAGGGCCTGCAGCTCGCCGAGGAACGTCCGCTGCCCGACGAGGCGCAGTTCCTCGATTCCATCATCACGAGTTTCCAGCGGCAGATGAGCGGCCTGTGGAAGCCGGGCGGCTACGAGCGGGGCGGCAACACCAAGACTCATGGCATCGTGCGCGCCGAATTCATCGTGCACGAGGGACTGCCGGCGCAATGTCGGCGGGGCATTTTCGCCGAGCCGCGGACCTTTCGCGCCTGGGTGCGGTTTTCCGGCCCCGGACCCTACATTACGCCCGACATCGACGATGTGGGCTTCATGAGCATCAGCGTCAAATTGATGGGGGTGCCGGGTCCCAAGCTCATGGATGAGGAGAAATTCACGCTGGACATGACCGGGGTGTCGACCCCCACGTTCGTGACGCCGGATACGCGCGCCAATGCACAGTTGCAAATCGAGAGCGTGAAGAATGCGCAGATCTTTTACTTCGTCAACCTGCACCAATCGCACGTGCTCGATCTGCTCATGCAGGGCTTGTGGACCAAAACCCAGAGCAGCCCCTTGGAAGCGCCGTACTTCAGCTGCGTGCCGTACCTGCTCGGCGAAGGTCAGGCCATGCAGTACTCGTTCTGGCCGAAGAGCACGCAGCGCACGCCGATCCCGCGCCTGCCGCTGCGGCCGCCCGACGACTACTTGCGCAATGCCATGGTGAAGTCCCTCGGGGCGGGCGA
>Ga0193726_1000398_pt1 | contig 47770 bp, 35 predicted proteins | sample H2c1metaG_FD_144928 | JGI IMG/M metagenome (GOLD analysis project Ga0193726, IMG submission 144928) | Soil microbial communities from a riparian zone of the East river system, Colorado, United States - H2c1 | ecosystem: Environmental > Terrestrial > Soil > Riparian zone | place: USA: East River... | reverse complement strand
CAGATCCGGGCGATGGTTGGTAGCCGACCGTCACCGCCACATCCGTGCGGCTGCCATTCTGCGACAGGATGGCGCTGGCATTCGGCACGACATTTTCACGATCATCGATGCGCGTGCCCAACGCCACCCGCCAATGATCATCGATCTTGTGTTCCACACCCAACTCGCCGCTGCGCAAGGTCTGCAAGCTCGAATCGCTGCTGTCGAATTTACCCACGACTTGAGTCGAGGCATTGAGCGGCACGTTCACTGCGCCACCGTCCTGGCGCACGCCGACGCCCGGCGTCAGCTGGCCTGGGCCTGAGAAATTGCCGTCCCGATCTTGGTGATAGACATTGGCCTTACCCTTCATGCCGTCGGTGACTTCAGCCAGATCCACCGCCGCTTCGACGCGCTCCGCATTCGCCGGTCCGCCGCTGGTGGTGATGGCGTTGAATGACAAGCCGCCGGTCACTGAGGTCAGCGTGGGACTGCCGGGCCCGTCGGAATGCGCAAACTCACCTTTGATATACGTGCCGGGTTTGTAGCGCCAAGTGCCATTGACGCCGCGCAGGTCCTGTTCCTCGCCCGGATCCCCTTGATGGAAACTCGAAATTCCCAGCTGCAGGTGATCGCCGAACCATTGACTGGCATGTCCGCCGATGGCCAGCGAGCTCGGGTTCGAAAAGTCAGGAACATATTCGTACGTCGTGACCAAGAACACCGGGTCGCCATCCAGGCCCGCACTGTGCACCAGGGTGGCGCCATTCGCGGTGGCTGACAGCGGACTGTGCAACAGAATACGTCCCTGCATGTAATCGATGTCGTAATCCTGGGTCGGCACCAGCTGAGTCACGGACTGCACGATACCCGAGTCCTTGTCGCGTACTTCGATCCACAACTGCTCCGAGCCAACCGATATATCCTGGTTCTGCAGGTAGTACAGCGAGCCGCCGGTGCCGCGAAATTCCTGCCGCGATTCCAACGTGCCCGGGTCGGCCCAGAAGGCGTCGACGCCGGTCTTTTTCTCGCCGAGTGACGTCGTTTCGGGCGATCGATAGCGCAGATCCAAGCCATACAACGTGCGCGCGTATTGAATGAAATCGGTGCCGGTCAGCTGCGTCTGGAAATTGCCCCAGAGCACCGAACTGGCTCCTCTCTCCAAGCGCACGTAAAACTTGCCGGAGGTCGGCGCGTCTTGCACCGTGGTGCTGTCATCGCCATAGACCGGGTAGTAGCGATTGGGATCGATACGCCGCAACAGATCCTCCGGATCCTTGCGTGAAAAATTGCTGAACAGATCGCGGACGGGTTGTTCCTGCGTATCGGCCGCGGCGGTCAAGAGCCACTCACCTTTGATGAGACCTTTGTAGTAGAACGCCAACTGGCCATTCACCAAGTCGCGTTTGGCTGCGTTCGGGTCGCCGGTGACCAAGTCGATGGGACCGCTGATGCTGCGCTGGCCTGCGGTCAAGTCGGCGAGTCCCACAAAGAATGAGTCGTCGCTTGCCACGATCACGTTACGGGTGAATTCCAAACCCTCGCCCCGGTCGTTGACGATCTTCACCGTCACCTGCTGCGGTCCCGGCGGCAAGATCTGCCGCGCCACGAAATTGTACGCATCGTCCACCGGCACCGCGATGCCTTGCACCAGCACGTGATCGCCCGCCGGCACATGCCTGCCGTTCACCGTGACGGCGCCGCCACCGGTGGCAATGTTGTGCAGTACCAGGGTGTTCTCGCCGTACGCAGCGCGCTCGGCGTCGCTCGCCGCCTGCCGCAAGGCCGGCGTTTCCACCGGCGCGCTGCGGCTCAAGTCCAGACGCCGCGCCTTGGTTTCATCGAAGCGGCCATCGCGGCTGTACACGCGCAGCACATAGCTCACGTAATGGGGTTCCTCAATCGGTGCCGTGACGTGCAGCAGCGATTGCGTCCACTCACCCGGCGTCCAGTCGACCGATTGACCTGCGATGACGGGCAGCACCGCCAGCGGCTTTTGCTGAACGCTCTGATCCGCGGTGAACAGCCGAATCTCTGCGTGATCGATGTAACGCGGATAATTGGTGTACGTGCCAAACCTGACGGGCTTGCCGCTTACCGCAAGCTGCGGCATGGCCAACGCGTTCAAGAACGGCTTCTGTTCCAGGGGATCGTACTGCACTTGAATTTCGGCGCGCGCCAGAGCGATGTCCACGCAGCGCTGCCGGTCGGCTTCGTTGGTCGATTCGCGCGCGTCCACCGCAACACCGTCCACGGTGATGCGCACCGGCGGCAGCTGATTCGCGCCGTCGCCGATACAGCTGGAGGCGGCCTGCATGCTCGTCGGCGGCGCGGCAGGTTCAGCCGGCATCGCGGGTTCTGCGGGCGGTGCAGACGGCGGCGTGTGCTCCAACCAGACCTGTACTTCAGCGCGCCGGTTTTGCGCCCGACCCGCCGCGTCGCTATTGCTGCCAAGAGGATCGCTGTCACCGAAGCCTTGAATGGCGAATGCGGTCTCGGGAATCTGCAACGCCTCCGCCAGGTACCTAACGACACTGGCCGCGCGGGCTTCGCTCAAGCGCTGATTGGTGCCGAAGTGCCGCTTAGCCTCGCGGATCAAGCGCATATTGTCGGTATGTGCGCTCACCAAGATTCGCTGCAAATGACGGCCGCGCAAGGCCGCCGCAAACTCATCGAGTTTGGCGCGCGCTGGCGGGGTCAACTCATCGCTGCCGGAATCGAAATTCGCCTGATGCGTGGTGTCGAGCAGTTCCAAGGTGGTCTCGGGCGGTGTCTCGGGCGCAGTCGCGATGATCGGCGCCGCCGCTTTGGCCGCGATTAGCCGATCGATCAGCGCATCGGAGGGGGGCTTTTCCGGCCGCGCGCGCTCCGTGTTAGGCGGCACATCCGCCAGCGCCGGGATCGCAATCGCGCAAATGCTCAGCGGCAGCACCAGCAGCATGGCGCAAATGCTCAAGGGCGGCGCCAACAGCATGGTGCACAAACGCGCGAAAAGCGCAGGCACATTCATGGTTTGGCCTCGAGCACGTGCTGCGCGGGACGCACAATTTCCTCTTCGGTGCGCAGTGCGTCGCTGCGCCCGTGGGCCTTCCACGCATCGCGCAGCGCCGATTGCAGCATGCGCATACGCGCCTGAATCTTTGAGTCGGATGCTTGAGTCGTGGTGTCGGCGAGAGTCGTGGTGTAAGCGAGACGCACGATGTAGGCCTGCGCCTGAAGCGATGCCACCACCGCATCGATGCCTTGCACGGTTGCGGCGCGCAGTCCGCCGGCCTCGAAGGCGGCATCGCTGACTTCGATGCGCACCACATGATGAATGGTGACGCCGAAATTGAGCTTCGATACTTTGCCCGCGGTCAGACGCACGGTGTCCGGGTTGTCGGTCGTGACGCGATAACCAGAGGGCAGGGTTCGCTCGTCCAGCTTGACGATGAAATTGCTGCCGAGCGCGGCATCCGGCAACACCGGACAGACGATGTGATAGCGGCCTTCCGAATCGGTGGTGATCAGCAAGCCCTGCGCTGTCACCAGCCGCACGCCCGGAATGCCTTTTTCGCCCGGATCCTCGACGCCATTCGCGTTGGCATCGTCGAAAACCTTGCCGATCAGGTCCGGACAGTCGAAGGTCGGATCCGCGCTGATGCGCACCGTGGCGCTCGCCACGTTGGAAATGAGGCCATTGGTGAGCGCGTTGTAGGCCATGGCCTGGTTGACGAACTCGCCGCTCAGCACGCCGGCGCCGACGGTGAGCACCAGCGAGAATGTCTTTCGCTCGCCCGGTGCAAACGTCAAATGCGTCCAAGTCAGCTGGCGGCCGTTAACCGTGGGATCAAGTCTCTGGCCATTGACCAGGCCGCTGCCGATGCGAAAGCGAAATCCCGCGGGGATCACGTCGGTCACCGTGCTGTTGAACGCCGGCGTCGCCTGCGTGTTTGTCGCCGTGATGGTGTAAGGCACCGACTGTCCCGCCGAGACGTTCACCGTCGGCGTCGTCTTGGTGACCAGCAGCGCGCCGACGGCGCCGGCAGGGATCTGTCCAAAATTCACGGTGCCGATCGAGTTGCCGCCGAGTGTTATCGCTACCGTTGACGGCGTATCCGCGATATTTCCTGTGGCCGGCGCGACGATGACCGAATACGCGCCCGGCGGTTGTCCGCTGAAGGTGTACGCGCCGGTTGCACTGGTCAGCGTGGTGGCGATAACGCGATTGCCGACAACCAGTTCGACGGTGGCCCCGACGATGGGAGAATCGCCAGGGTCATAGGCGGCGTTCTGGTTATTGTCGGTGTAGACAGTTCCCGTCAATTGCGCAGCGGCCCCGGTGCTGGTGACCGATGCCGTGTTATTGCCGGTGCTCGGATCCAAGGTCGTGGCGGTGACGCCTGCAGTGACTGTGGAGGTTCCCGATAGGGGTTGGGTGTAGCCGAACGAAATGGGTCCGAGACTGGCGCTCGCGGCGAGCACGCCCGGCAGACCGGTGAAGGTGATGACGCCGGTGCTTGGCGCGTAGCCATAAGTCACGCCGGCCGGCACTCCCGTGATGGTCGGCGGCGCACTGAGATTGGCCGGCAGGGTCAAGCTGAACATGGTGCCGGCTGAAGCGCTCGGACCGTTGTTGGTGAACTGCACGGTGCCGGTCACAGGCTGTCCGCCGTTGACGTTCGGTGACAGCGTCACCTTGCTGGCGAGATCCGCGACGGCGGCGCCGCCTACCGCGGCCGACGCCGAATTGTTCGCCGGATTGGAATCGACGCTGGTGGTGTTGAAACTAGCCGACACCGTCGAGGCGCCGCCCGCCGGCTGTACGTAATTGACGCCGATCGGTGCGAGCGCTGTGCTCGCTGCCACACTCGCCGGCATGCCGATGAGCGTGACGATGCCCGTTGCCGGCGCGTAACTATACGAAGCGCCGGCAGGCAGACCCGCCAGTGTCGGCGGCGTCGCAAGATTGGCCGGCAGCGTAAGGAGAAAAGTGTCGCCGTTCGCGGGGCCCAAACCTTTGTTCGCAAAAGTGACCGTGCCGACAACCTGCAGGCCCGCATTCGCCGCGGCGGGAAATGCGAGAGTGGTGGACGCGTCCGCAGCGGGCGTGACGGTCGTGTTCGCGCTCGAGCTCGGCGCGGCGTTGCTGTTAATGACGGTGGCGGGGACGAGAACCGACGCTGTGTTGGCGATATTGCCGCTGCCATCGCCCGCAGTGCCGGCGACGCTTAGGGTGACGCTCGAGCCACTGGGAAACGTGGCGATGAGAACGCCTGCGCCTTGAAGATTGGCGATGTTGAGCAAACCAGCGGCCGGACATTGCGCGCCGCCCGCAGCTGCCAGGCAACTCACCGCAGTTGCAGTGAAGTTCGCAACAGCCGGATCTTTGATGAACGAACCGCCGGCATCGGCCGGACCCGCATTGCTCGCAATCAAGGAATAACTCAGGCCGCCGCCGGCGTTGACGGCCGCGGGTCCGCTCTTTGCGATGCTGACTGCCGCCCGATTGGCGGTGTTGGTAAAGATGCAGGACAGCGCGTCGCCGTATTGCAGGGACGGAAAGGTGAAGCTCGTCGCGCTTTGACCCGTCGGCAGCGCAGTGCTGCTCGCGCCGGTGGCGAGGTTGGTACAAGTCAGTGAGGCGGCATAGCTGCCTAAGGTGCTGACGCTGCCCGCGGCCATGCTTTCCGTAACCACCAAAGGGTAGCCGGCAGAGACGGTCGCGAGATTGGCGGCGGTAAATGGCCCCGCGCCGGCGCCGGAGGTCGTACCGCTGGCAAAGACTTGGCCACCGGGCGATTTGATGCTGAAGGTGAATTGGTCAGCGGCATTGGCGCGCGTTCCGGTGAGCTGCGAACTCACCGCGATGGACGCGTAGCGAATACCGAACATCGGACCCTGCAATCCGCCGCCCACCATGGTGGACGCGATCTGCGTCGGGTTATTGAAGGATGCAAACGCAAAGCTGCCGACGGTGCCTGCCACGCCCGTTTCGGTCACGGTGGTGGTGCCGACACCGCTCACCGTCGGGAAACCAGTGCCTTGAGGAATCTGGGCGACTTGCAACCACGCCTGGCCGTTGGTGATGAAACTCAACGACTCGCCTTGGTTCGAGGATTCTCCGTCCGCCGCAATCATGGCGTACGCCACCGACGCGCCGCTGCCGGGCGGCGGTGTCACCACGATGTTGGAAAGCACCGCCTGCACCGTCGAGCCGGCGACTACTTCATAAAGTACGGGGTTGCCCGGAATACCGGAAAATCCGCTGTGACCGATTGCCGAGCCACTCCAGGAAGGCACCGCAATCACGGTGAGCGCCGGATTGGTCTTATTGGTGCTGATGGTCAGTTTCAGGCTCATGGTCGAGCCGTCGGGCAGGGCGAAATTGAACACCTGCCCCCCGCCTTGGGCCGCCGCGTCCGAATAGCCGGTGAAGTCCAGCCAGCAGTAACTCTGATAGTCGTTAGGCGCGGTGCCCTTGATGGTGGCGGGCGCGCAGGTATTGGCATGCGCGCCGAAAGCGCTTGCGCTCAGTAAAATTGCTGCCCAGAAGTGCCGACGCGTGAACATGCTTGACGTTCACACGTTGGAGCCTCGCGCCGTCGTGAGGCCGTTCGCAATCAGGAGGTTAGAAGCGCCTGTGGGGTAAGGAATTCCCCTAAAACGAGAACGGCAGCGCCTTTATAAACAGTATGTTGAGCGCTGGTGCCGGCACTTTGTCGCACCGCAGTGAAGAGCAAAAGTGCCTCTAGACCTAGGAGTCAGGTAGCCCAATTTCGGCACTCTTCAGCAGCGCACGAATTGACGATCTGACCCGCGGCCAGGTTGAGGCGTGCGGACTCGCGATCTCGAAGTGACCGACACCTGAGATCACTACGAGCTGTACGGTGTCGCCCGCCTGCCGGGCCGCAGCGACGTACTCCTGCGCTTGCTCCAGCAGCACAAAATCCTCGTACTGCCCGAGGATTAGCACCTGCGGAACGCCGAGCGGGAGCAGCCTACGTGGCGATGCCTGCGCGTACCGTTCAGGCACAGTGGCCGGCGTACCACCGAGCAGCGCTGTGATCACGGTATCTTTGCAGAGTGCCTCATAACCAGCGATGTTGGCTGACAGGTCCAGGGGTCCGGCAAGATCGACGACGCCGCGTACCTTCAACGGGTCCTTCACGTATAGCGCGCTCGACGGCGGAATCCGAGAGCGCGATGCCGCCCACATCGCGAGGTGCCCGCCCGCGGAATGCCCGACGATGACGACTCGGTTAAGGTCGAGCCGGTATGTTTCCGCGAGCGCACGCAATCGATCGACTGCGCGCCCGATGTCTTGATGCGTTCCCGGCCAACCACCGCCCGGCTGCCCGAGGCGACGATACTCGACGTTCCACGTCGCAATGCCCTGCGCCTTCAGCGCCTCGCCCATCGGTGCCAGGTCTCGAAGGCTGGCGTAGGCCACCTTGAAGCATCCGCCGTGGATCAGAACGACGACGGGATGTGGTCCGCGACCCGCCGGGATGCGAAGCTCGCCGAACTGGTTCGAATCCGATCCGTACTCGACGCGCATGTCGGCGGGTCGCGCGGGAACGGCTGTAAGGTCTTGCGGAGTCATCAGATGCGGTCGCGACGCGTCCGCTGCCGCGCCAGGGAAGGACACAAGCAGCACAGAGCTGAGGACCGCAGGCGATAAGTAGGGCATGTGCGTGAACTATCCTTTTAATGTATCCAACTCGTCCGCTGTCGACTGCCCTCGTGCGTTGCAGGGGCATCGCTTGCCACGAACCAATCCTCAGAGCGACTGGGCGGCTAGCTCCGCGCATAGTAGGCATAGAGGGGCAATCCGAGGGCGACGATGCCAAGTCCCGCGAGCGCTCGCCCCGGCGTCGCAATCAGTGTGTTGATCATGAGGTAGACGGTGGCAATCAGGAAAAGCGCGGGCACCACGGGATAGCCCCACACCCGGTAGGGCCGCGTGGCGTCGGGCAGTGTGCGACGCAAAACGTAGACGGAGGCCACCGCCAACCCATTAAAGAGTAGCAACATGAAGACGATCAAGTCCGTGAGAACATCGAATGCACCCGAGAAGGCGAATCCAACGGCGCATGCGCCGAGGAGCAATACCGCGTGTACAGGCACGCGCGAACGGGGCGAGATGGTGGCGAACGCGTGTGGTAAGAGGCCGTCTCGAGCCATCGCAAAAGGGACGCGCGCTACTGTGATACTCAGTGAATGCAGCGAGCCAAAGGTTGAGAGCATCATCCCAAGCGTGAGAAACGAGGCGCCCGAAGCCCCCAGCAGGCGCACCATCACGGGACCCGCAACCGAGGATGCCTCCGGCAAATTCGCCACCGCCAGCGGGCTCAATGCATAAAAGTATCCGGCATTGACCAGAAGGAAGAGTCCGATGATGAGCACGCTGCCCCCCACCAGCGCGCGCGGCAGCGTGCGTTCCGGGTCTCGAACTTCCTCGGCGACAAAGCTCGCGGTCGCCCATCCATTGTAGCTCCACAGCGCCCCAATGATGGCGGCCCCGAAGCCGGTCATCCCTAATCGTGCACCGGCCGACACGCCTTCACAAACCCCGGCAGCACCGTTCGCGGTGAAATGCGCCCATGAGCCGTCGCTGAAGAGAAAGGCGGCGAGGCCTATTCCAGCGATGAGCAGCACCTTGAGCGCGGTGACAACGGAGGCGACGAGCCCATTGGTATGCATCGACGCCAGAGTCAACAGGGTCACCGCCACGATGGTCGCCACGGTCAACAGCTGCACCTGAGTGGGGGACAGCGTTCCCCCCAGCAGATCGTTCAAGAAAATGATGAACACAATCGCGAGGGCCGCAACGCTCGCCGCTCCATCCAGAAGCGTCTCCATCCAGCCGTAAAGAAAGGCCCAGACTCGACCGAATGCGGCGCCAATGAAATTGTATTGCCCTCCTGAGCGCGGCATCATGGCACTCAGTTCGGCAAAGGTGAGTGCTCCGCCGAGCGTGAGAATCCCCGCGAGGAGATAAGCCAGCAGTACCATCCACGGTGTACCGACATTGCACGTCATGACTCGCGCCTTGACGAAGACACCGGTGCCGATGACTTGGGTCACGATGAGCGCTGTCGCTGGCACGAGGGTGATTCCCCTGGCAAGTGATGCGGATTTGCCGCGTGATTTTCGCCTCCCCGACATATCGATCCTTCCACGGTCATGCGGCATCTACACCGCCCTGACAGCCCGCATTTATTTCATCTATTCGCGAGATCTAGTTGCATGAAAACCGTGATCGCCCGAAAGGTCTCAGGTATCGCGTAGTACGGCGGGCACGTTTTGAAACCAAAAGATGAGTACATGGCAATCGCTTTGTGCATGAATGTAACCGTCTCCAAGCGCATGACCACATAGCCTGCCTCTTTTGCCGCCACGATCAGACTCTTCGTCAATTGCCGTCCAATCTGCATTCTTCGGAATTCCGGCCGCACGTACATATGCTTCATTTCGCAGGTTTCGTGGGTCATTCTATGAAACGCGCCACAACCCGCCGCCTTTGCCGAATGAGATGCGAGGAACATGCGGCCCTCTGGCGGCGCATATACGCCCGGCAAAGCTTCGTCACCCGACGCGTAATAGAAGACCAAGGCCTCTTGCCCATCGAGGCCGAGTTGGCTCACTTGAGAGGTATCCCAGGCGATAAGCTCGGCCAACAACTCGCGCACTTGTCGATATTGTATTTCCGATTCTGCGGGAAGGATCTTAAGCATTCATTCTCAGGAATTCAGGGGTTGCTTGAGCTTGGCGCTGCCTCGCGAACGAATATGCGTTCAGTCTTTATGCGCGTGTTGGCCTTCAAATGGGTCTCCGAAACCACGAGCGTATTGCCGTCAATTGTGAAGTGGCGTGGTTGATCAGTATTCAAGATTCCGGGTATGTTGGCGCTTAGCACATGGGTGACCCAAACGCCGTGCTTGGTGTCGACTGTATAGGTACCAAAATAGGCGCAGTACCAACCCGGTATACAGGCGTCCGGATCCGGATCGGAAGTGGAGTTTTGGATATCAGGTGGGTTGCGCATGATGCTGAACGCAACGTGCCCGCGGGCTGTGAAGGTAAAATAGCCAAGCGGGTCCCGTCCAAATGCAAAGATGGGTTCACTATTTTCCGGCGTGTCTGCGTACTTCACCAGCAGCCACGTTCCGATGAGCGGGTTCTTGCCGGTCTCGGCGGCGCTGCCCGCCTGCATAAAAGCGAAAAGCAGCAAAGCGCAATTCAAGAAAAGGGGACGGCACGCGGAAGCCAAATTAGTGCCGCCATGCGAAGCTGCGCCCACATCGGCCGATGCTCTCAACATAGATCAACCTCCTCCTATAACTAGAAGAACGTGATTGGCCGTGCAATCGGACACGGATGTAATGCCGGCTGCTAAGTATCCGATAACGCTGGGGTTTGTCGATCTGTCGCGCGCGTCCGAGTGCGCCTCCCGCCGGCTCGCCTTGTGCGCCACCCCCATCCGTGGCTTATCCTTGGGTGCGATGGACATCGAGAAGGCTGCCGACTTATCTCAAATCCTGGCGTCGGCGACCGGCGGCGACCGCGCCGCCATCGACCAACTGTACGGCATCCTGTATCCGGAGCTGCGCGCTTTGGCACATCAGCGCGTCCGGAGCTCGAACAACGCGGTGGTGCTCGACACGACGTCGTTGGTTCACGAGTCCTACTTAAGGTTCGTGAAGGCCGGCAAAATCGCCATGGAGAGCCACAAGCAATTCCTCGCCTATGCCGCCCATGTGATGCGCTCCGTCGTCGTGGACTACGTCCGGCACGCCCAAGCGCAGCGGCGAGGCGGCAAGAGCGTGCATGTCACCTTGGACACCAATCTCGCCGAGTCGATCGAGTCGCCAGTCGATGAGATCATTCAAGTCAACGCCTTGCTCGACGAACTCGCGCTAGTCGACCCACGGCTCGTCAGCGTGGTGGAAATGCGCTACTTCGCAGCCCTCGACAACGAGCAGATCGCTGAATGCCTGGGAGTGACCGACCGCACGGTTCGCCGGGATCTCGAGAAAGTGCGATTGCTGTTGCTCGATGCGACCGGTTAGGCGAGTGCGCCGCCCCACACCATGAAGCGCACGGCCGGCGAGTACGCCGTGCTGCTTGCGCTGTTGGACGAGGCGTTCGACCTCGATATCGAAGCGCGCGACGCCTGGATCGATCGGTTGCCGGAATTTCACGCGCACCTCCGGCCGACGTTGCGGCGGATGCTGTCGGAGACCTCGTCGCCGGAGTCCGCGGACGGCAGCGGCTTACGGGAGCAAATTGCGGCCATCGTTCAGGATGCCGTAACGCAACCGGAGAGCGCGGAACTCAAGCCGGGCGAGCTCGTGGGCCCCTATGAACTCGTGCGCGAGATCGGCCGAGGCGGCATGGGCTTCGTCTGGTTAGCCAATCGGGCGGACGGCGCCTTCAAACGCTCCGTCGCTTTAAAACTTCCCTTTGCGACCTGGACGGGCCGTCTCAGCGAGCGGATGGGGCGCGAGCGAGACATCCTCGCAGGTCTCGAGCATCCGAATATCGCCCGCTTCTATGATGCGGGCGTGGATGCGCTCGGGCGTCCCTACATGGCGATGGAGTATGTCGAGGGCCAGGCGATCGACGTCTACTGCCGCGAGCACGGTCTGTCGATACGCGCACGCCTGGCGCTGGTGCTCGATGTCGCCAAAGCGGTGGCGTACGCCCATTCGAAGCTGGTGGTTCACCGCGATCTCAAACCCGCCAACATGCTGGTCACCGCCGCGGGCGCGGTACGCCTCCTCGATTTCGGCATCGCGAAACTGATCGAAGGCGATACCTTTCAAGTATCGAGCGAGACGCAATTCGCCGGGCGCCTGCTCACCCCCGACTATGCGTCGCCGGAACATATCCGCGGCGAGTCCATCGGCACGGCCGCCGACATCTACTCCCTTGCGGTGGTGACCTATGAATTGCTGACGGGAACCCGGCCCTATCGGCTGAAGCGACAGAGCGCAGCGCAGTTGGAGGAAGCCATCGCGATGGTCGATCCGCAAAGCGCGAGCGATGCTGTTCAGGACAAGACTCTCAAGCGCCAATTGCGGGGCGACCTCGATGGTGTGTTGAACATGGCGATGAAAAAAAACCCCGCCGATCGCTACGCGACCGTGGACGCGTTTGCGAGTGACTTGCAGCGATATCTGGACGGTGAACCGGTGCTGGCACGTCCGGATAGCGCGCTGTACCGGCTGCGCAAACTGGCCGGGCGGCACCGCGTCGGACTGGGTGCGAGCATCGCCGTTCTCCTCGCTCTCATCGCCGCCACGGCCGTGTCATTGATCCAGGCCCGCGAGGCGAAGCATCAGGCGGAGCGAGCCACGGCGACCAAGAACTTTCTGCTCGGCGTGTTTCGGGCCAATGACCCGCGCATTGCTTCGGACCGGCCACGCGGCGAAATCACCGCGCGGGAATTGCTCGACATCGGCTCCGCGCGCATTGAAAAGGAATTCATGGGGCAACCGGAGCTGCAGATCGAGTTGCTCGGTCTGACCGCCGACATGTACGACTATATGTCCGACGAGGGGCATTACGCGGCGGCACAGAAACGCCGCATCGAGTTGGCCCGAGCGTATTACGGCTCCGCCCATCCCATCGTCATTCAAGGCCTATTGAATGAAATCGATGCCGCCTGTCTGCGCGAAGACTATGCCAAGGCCAATCGGCTGTTGGCTGAAACGGATATCTCGCTGAAACGAGCGGGCCTCGACAACAGTGTGATGCGCGCGAATTGGTGGCGGGAAAAGGCGCGGGCAACCGGTGGTCTGGGTCGCGAATACGATCTTGCACTTCAGCAGGCGCTGGCTCTGTATGCCAAGGTGGCGCCGCTCAGCAACGACTACGCTGCGGCGCTCAGCATGGCATCGCTCGTTCAAACCGAGCAAGGAAACAGAACGCAAGCCGCACAACTCGCCATGCAGGCCCTCACCGTTGCAGAAGCCGCCCCCGACCGCAATGATTCGAATATTGCCGACTATTTGTACAACCTTGCTCGGGATCAGGAGCGATTGGGCGACTTCGCCGCCGCAGAAGGCACGTATGTGCGTGCCGAAACCCAGGCCAAAAAGACCTACGGCGAGCGCGCCGCGCTCTATTGGATATCTCTCGCCCACCATGCACAGCTGCTGCACCAGCAGGGGCACCGGGGCGCGGCCAATGTGCTCTTCACGCAGATGTTGGCGGCAATTCCGCCGGACTGGTCGACCAACGGGAATGACAAGTGGGCGCGGGAGACCTATGCGGAGTGCCTCGTCGCTGAAGGGCGGCCTCGGGATGCAGTTCCACTCTTCGAAACCGCCTATCAATATTACGTTGCGCACTCGCGAGCCGGAGCCGATTCTGACGTGCGGGAAGTACGCCGCAAACTGGGCGATGCGTACGATCGCCTTGGGCGCACGTCCGAGGCGCGGGTACTTCTGCAAGCAGCCCGCGATGAATCGGTTGCCAAGGACGGGTCATCTTCGCCCTGGGCCTTGCGCATGCGCGAACGGTGGGGACAATTCCTCCTTGATCATTCTCACGCGGGCGATCCAGACTTCATGGCGGCCGAGCTCGAGTTCAAAACCGTACTGAAGGACGCCGCTGACCGGCCGCTGATCGAACTTGCGCTCGCTCATTCGGGGCTTTCGCGCATTGCTCACACGCGCGGCGACGATGCGCTCGCGCTGCGGGAAAGTGGTCAGGCACTCACCGCCATGGACCGGGTGAAAGGGCTCTATGATGTGCGCGTGCAGCCACGGCTGTGGCTTGTGCATAGTGCGCTCCTTCTCAAGGGCGGCGAGAGCGTCGACGCGCGCCAATGGGCTGATAAGGCTCTTGAGGCCAGTCTCGAGTATGACGATCCGATGAGTTCAGCCATTGCGGCTGCTCGAGACTCGGTGCGCCTGGCCAGCGCAACGCCCATCTCGAAGTAAGTATGGCCGGCGGTCTGCCGGCACAGAACCAATCGAGCGGACCATTGCCGGGGAACTTGACTCCCCGATGTCCAAACCTGCCTGCAATTTCGTTACTCATCTGAGGAACAATAAATCTCACGGCGTCGGCGACCCAGCCGCGCAGGGAACCGCCGACAATCCGCAGGAAACTCTTTATATGAGCAGCACCCGAATCTCTCCACAGTTTTACACTTCCTGGTACTTGCTGGCCGCCGTCACACTTGGTGCCTGCGGTGGCGGTGGAGCCGGCGGCAGCGGAGCATCCGCACCGGTGCCCCCCGCCATTACTTCCCAGCCCGCACCCGCGACCGTGGCCGATGGCGGCACGGCGAGCTTCTCCGTCACCGCGAGCGGCGATGCGCCGCTTGCCTATCAATGGCTGCGCAACGCGGCTCCTCTTGCTAACGGCGCGGGGATCGCCGGCGCCACCGGCAATGCATTGACACTCACCGCACCCTTCACATTCGATGGAAGTCAAATTTCGGTCAGCGTATCGAATGCGGCCGGAAAGATCGTCAGCAATACCGCTCTGCTCAAGGTGACTGCGGTGGCGCCCAGCATCACGCAGCAGCCCGTGAATGCCAGTGTGGCCGCGGGAGTGTCCGCAAGCTTCACCGTGAAAATCACGGGCGGTACCACGCCCGTCACGTATCAATGGAAGCGCGGCGGTATTGTGATTGCGGGCGCCACCGCCGCGAGTTATTCGATCACAGCGCCAGCGCTCGCCGATAACGCGGCGACCTTCGCGGTCGACGTGATCAATCCGGCAGGTACTCTGACCAGCGGCGCCGCCATCCTTACGGTCATCGGGCCGTCCAAGAGCTGGGGACCCGCCACACTCATTAGCAGCGGCGATACCTTGCGCACTCCCGGCAATCCGCAGGCGGTGATCGATTCTGCCGGCAATGCCATCGCCGTATTTCAGGAAGGAGACGCCGGAAACGTTCGCAACGCCGTGTGGGCCAGCCGCTACCCGGCGGGCGGCGCCTGGGCGGCCGCTGCCACCATCGACAACCCGGTGGGTAACGCGGTGCAACCGCAGATTGCGATCACTCCGAACGGTGTCGCCGTAGCGGTATTTTCTCAGTCCGACGTCAACACCGGCGGCACCCTGAGTGTGCAATCCAATCGGTTCGCCGGCGCGTGGGGCACGGTACAGACCGTGAACACACCCGCCATCACCAATGCCACCGACCCGCAGGTCGCCGTGGGTCCGGCCGGCGCAGCCACGGTGGTGTTCGATCAAGCCGAAGGCGTGGGTCCCCGCACCTGGGTCAACGGTTCCAGCGCAGCCGGTGTCTTCGGCACCGCAGGGATCGTGGGAGGTCAATTTGCGTTCACTCCCCAAGTGGCCGTCGGCGCTAACGGTCAGTCTGTGATGGTCTGGCAGCAAGTGACCGGATCCGCCGGCAACACCTACGCCTTCTGGGCCAGCCGAAATGTCGGCGCCGGCTGGACCGCAGCGGTGCAAATTTCCGCCATCAGCACGGATCTGGGTTCGATGCGCGTTGCCGCGGATGCCGTCGGCAATGCGATTGCCGTGTGGCAGGGTGCTTCGAGTCCCCGGCAAGCCGTCTTCGCCAGTCGTCTCGATGCAGCATCGGGAGCGTGGAGCGCCGCGCGGCTCCTGAACGACGGCACGAATTACGCGTACTTGCCGCAACTCGCAGTCGATTCCGACGGCAATATGATCGTGGTGTGGTACGAGGCCAGCGACGGGGCACAGTCGAACGGCATCGTGGATGTCGGGGTGGTGGCCAATCGTTTTGTTGCCGCCGCCGCAGCTTGGAGCGGCGCCGTCGCCGTGCAACCAGCCGGCCCAGCCGGCCAGGCGCCGGAGGTGGCCGTCGACGCCGCCGGCAACGCCATTGCGGTGTGGCTGCAGCAGACGCCCGGCAACGGGTCCCACTATGAATTGTGGAGCGCGCAATACACGGCAGCGGGCTCCGCGTGGGCAGCGCCGCTCAAGTTGATGACCGACGCAGCCGCGTACGCACGGATCGGCAACGATCCCAAGATTGCGGTCAACGCCACCGGCGACGCGGTGGTCGTCTGGTATCAGCAAACGGATGCCCCGTTCGCGTTGGGTATCTGGACGCGGGTGTACCGATAGAAAACACGGCTTTAGGAGGCGAACGATCGGAGCCGCCCTAAAATCGCACGAACAGATCGAGCTGCAGTTCCAGTGATGTTAGGCTGGCGCTGCTTGTGTAAGCAGACGCGAAAACAGGTCAAAGGTAATCTTCGCCCCTTGGATTGCCGCATCGCTGGCCTGGCCCTCCGCTGATTCCGAGTTACTTTGCAGCTGCGCGAGAAATTGAGTCCAGGAAAGGGTCGGTACAAAATCAAAATAGGACGCGGAAAATTGCAATGGTATGCGCGGACGAAGCACGCTCGCCCCGAGCCGCGAACCGCGGATAACGTAGGCGATGCCCAATTGATTGCCTTCGGCCAAGGGCGCACGCGACATTGATTGCGGGTTGGCGGTGGGAAAGCCCAGCATGCGCAAATCATTTTGCAATCTTCGGCTCATCGCGCGGAAATCATCGCGATCCTCGGGCCGCCATTCCAATTTAAGATCTTGAAGCACGGCGTGATGGATGGATAGGAGACGTCCATAATCCTCACGGCGAGTCAGATCGAGCCGGCCTATCAGTCGATCTACGCCCATGTGATCGCTTCGCGTGGCCAGCCGCAGCGACCGGTGTAGGGCGCCGAGCGGATCTCGCGACATCGGTATGATGTTGCTCATTGTCGCTCCGGTATACGCTACAAAAGCTCATGAGCATCGGCGTTTCTCGATAATTCAGGGATTTTGAGATGAATGGCGGTTATCACGGGAGCGGGGCAACGCGGGAGCTAATCTAGGTTAGTAAAAAAATCTCCTGCATATTTCGCCTAAAAATGACCAAAAGGTATCCATTCTCGGGAATAGGGCCATACTCATCGACCAGCGCCCCACTTCTCAAGCGACGTGAGCCAACTCGCGCTAGATCTACGTCCCGGCCTCCGCCGGACCCGCCATTTATGACCATGCATCGTTGCCAGGGATTGGCGCCGTTTTCTGCTCATGGAGAGAATCGTGACCCAGCCTCCGTCGAACTTAGGGAGAGATACCAGTGAGCGAGTCCCGCGACCGGTGCATTCACCGGCGGCCGATGAGGAAGGCGTACTACCCAATTTGATCTCTTGCGATGCAGAGCCAATCACCCGCCTTGAGCGCATTCAGTCCTTTGGATTTCTACTCGCCATGTCGCGGTCGTGGGTCGTTGATCGGGTGTCGGCAAATTTAGAGGAAATGCTGGGAATCAAGCCGGCAACCGCGCTCGGAACGACCCTGGATTCTTTCGCCGATTCAGAATCATTGCATGAAATTCGCAATCGCATGACAGGCTTGTCGGCAACCGGCGGAGTAGAACGTCTGTATGGAGTTTCACTCATCAACGGTCGGGCACCGTTCGATATCGCGATTCACTACGCCGGAGAGCTGTGTGTGCTCGAGGGGGAACCCGCCGGCTTGGACAGTCGGACGGACGCAGCATCGCTCGTGCGAAAAATGGTAGCGCGGCTGAGTACACAAACATCCCTCGATGCATTCCATCAGGACGCAGCACGACAAGTCCGCTTATTGACGGGCTTTGACCGAATCATGATCTATAGATTCCTGCCGGACGGCGCTGGGCAAGTGATCGCCGAGGTGCTGAAGCCCGGAAAGGAGAGCTTCTTGGGGTTGCATTACCCCGCCTCAGATATCCCTGCACAGGCAAGAGCTCTGTATCTGCGCAATTCGTTTCGCATCATTGCGGACGTTCGTTCAACCACCATACCGCTGCAATCGCGAGGCGGTGCGCCCGAAGAGCCGCTTGATCTCTCGCTCGCCATCACCCGTGCGGTCTCCACAGTCCATATCGAATATCTGCGCAACATGGGTGTGGCTGCGTCGCTATCGATCTCAATCGTCGTTGAAGGCAAGCTCTGGGGTCTCATTGCGTGTCACCATGACGCGGCAAAATTACCCACCTTCGTCACCAGAACAGCGGCGGAACTCTTTGGCCAAATGTATTCGATGACTTTGGAAAGTCGATTGAGGCTCATTGCGGACGAACAGGATCGCCGCGGGCGCGATGCGGTCGCAAGGTTGATGAAGTCGATCGCCGCGAACCAGGCCTTACTCACTGACAGCGGCTGGCTAGAGGTTGCGCTGCGAGAGATGATTCAGTGCGACGGTGCAGCCATCATCAAAAATGGCGCGGTATCTATCTGCGGCGCCACTCCCTCGGGCGTGGAAATCGAATCCATTGCAAAATTCATGAATGCCTTCTCGCCAAGTGAAGTATTCATAAGCGACAATTTGGCGTCGCTGCGACCGCCGTTTCCTCCCGTGTCGGGAATTGCCGCCGGGGTGCTATGCATCCCAATTTCATTGGCTGCCGCCGATTACCTCATGTTGTTCCGACGTGAGCAGTTGCAGGACATCAGCTGGGCTGGCGCGCCTGGTAAGGTGATGGCGATCGGAGACGATCAACGCGTATCGCCCCGCAAGAGCTTCGCCGCATTCTGCGAATCGGTCCGGGGCCGCTGTCGCGCCTTCACGGAGCCTGACCAGAAAGTCGCGGCAGAGATTCGCGCCGGACTCATCGAAATCTTTCTTCGCGGTTCGCATGAGAACGCGGTCGAGCAAAGTCTGGTCGGCGGACGCCAGGAGCTTCTGATCGCGGAACTGAACCATCGGGTGCGAAACGTGCTGGCGCTGATTCGCGGTCTCATCAGTCAATCGCAAGGTGAAGCGGGTGATTCCGCAAAGTATGTGGAATCGTTGAACGGGCGGGTGCAAGCGCTAGCCCGCGCGCATGATCGGGTGACGCGCCAGAACTGGGGGCCGGGGCCGCTCAATGCGATTTTCGATGATGAAATAGCCGCGTATGTGCCGACGCAGCGCAATCGCTTCATCATCAGCGGTCCGCGTATTTTGCTCGCACCTCAAGCGTATTCAGCGGTTGCGCTGATCGTGCATGAACTTGTAACCAATTCCTCCAAGTACGGGGCCCTCAGTGACAGCGGTCGTGTGGAAGTGACCTTGAGTGTTGTGCCGGGTGAAGGATTGCAATTCAAGTGGCGCGAATTGGGAGGGCCTGTTGTTTCGCTGCCGACTCGCCGAGGCTTTGGTTCTGTCATCATCGAACGAGTGGTACCCTTCGACCTGCAAGGCACCGCTCGCGTGTCCTATTTGGCGGCGGGCTTGGAAGCCGAATTTTTCATCCCCGAGAGACATATAGCCTCCGCGGATGACTGCGACCTTGGCACTCTTGCTGCAGCATCGGCGCACACGAGCCGCGAAGCACAGATGGATAACCAACCTCTCGCGGGTTTCGATGTGCTGCTCCTCGAGGACAACCTCATTGTTGCCTTGGAGGCCGAGGATTTGCTGCGATCCTTGGGAGCAGCGTCAATCGTCGCAGTTTCTACGATAGCCGCGGCCGTAAGGGTTCGCGAATCAACCTCGATCGACTTTGCGATGCTTGATATTAATCTAGGATTTGAAAACAGTTTGGAATTCGCAGCCTCCTTGCGCGCAAGCAAGACGCCCTTTCTATTCGCATCCGGGTACGGGGAACAGAGAAAGACCGGCGACTCGATGCTTATTGAATTAACCGTGTCAAAACCCTATGACCGTGAAGCACTCCAGAGTGCAATCGCACTGACGTTGGCGCGAGCGGCCACCTAGCATAATGCGCAATTTGTGCGACCCAGCGCCAATCGGTGGCCGGCTGTGAGACTCAGCCTACCCCAAATGCCGTGTCGAACGGCTTGGATGAAGCGCCGATAAAGAAGTACAGTCAGACATCCCGGTAGCGAGCACCCCGTTGAAGCGATCAAGACCCATCATCGAGCCGATTGAACCCCAGGCGTTTATCGCGGGCGTCATGATGGACTTCATGAGCGATGTGCGGCTGGCACAGTTGGCGCTCAACCGGGAAACGTCTGATTCCGTGCGTGCCACGGCGATGCATCTCAGCGATGACTGCAACCGGGTCTTATTGGATATTGGGAGAGTCGCGACGCGGAAGAATTTACCCCTGCCGAGATCGCTCGATCAGGAGCACGAGAACACTCTGCAGCATATGAGCGAGAAAGCGGGTGCGGATTTCGATTCCGCGTTTATCGAGAGGATGGCCTTGCACCACGACGCAATCAAGCTTTTCAAGCGCGGCCAGGCAATCAAGGTTCCGGAGATTTCCGCACTCGCGAGCCGATTGCTGGCAGTGATCGAAGCGCGTGTCAAGCTTAGCCGCCAGTTGTCCGGAGGAGATAATTCACTGCTGGACGGCAGCGGGTTGCCGCACTCCGATTCTTCCGCAGACATAAAGATAGTCGACTTTTTGCGGACCCCCTCATGCCGCAGATGAGCCGATAGCGCCGCGACTCAATCAATGTCGCGGTGAGCGCTAACTGGCACTTTCACTCCTTGGCGGGGTCGTACCAAACCGCCTCAATGTTATTGCCATCCGGATCGAGGACGAAGGCCGCGAAGTAGCCTGGAGAGTAGTCGCGGTACCCTGGATGCCCGTTGTCCTTGGCGCCCGCCTTGACGGCAGCTTTATGAAATGCCTCGACCTGTTGGCGATTCCCCGCCTGAAATGCGAGGTGAGTCGGGACAACTGACTTCTCGGCGCTGATCCAGAAATCCGTATTCTTCCCATCGTTGAAGCCGGCGGATGTCCCGTACTCCATGTTTTGCCGGTAACCAAGGGTCGCCAGCACGTGCGTGTAAAAGGTCTTCGACTTTGTGTAGTCGCTTACAGGCAATGTTGCGTGTGCAATCATTTTTTCGTGCTCCATTCGTTGTCATAGCACGCAATATGCGGGCTTGGCCTCGTTCCGGGCCACCCAATATCAGCGCCAGCGACCGTCAGTTTTTGCTGACGACCCGCGCCGGTGAGAGATGCTATTAAAATCGCGGTAGTGCTGCCACAAGAGTGTTTGCCCTACGCCACACTTCTATGTGGCTGATACCGAAACAAGCGATTGCCGACATCAGATCAAGCATTCAAAACTTGTTTCGCGGCCCGGCAACCCCAATGCTTCATTCACACGACCGGTGCGGCCTGAGAGGTTCCAAATGAAAACTTTACTGCTGAGTTTCACTATCGCGCTACCGCTTATCGCATGGGCTGCCGATAATCCTGACGCTAAGTTCTACAAAGCTGCGGCAGAAGGGGGCATCGCGGAAGTCGAGCTCGGCAATTTGGCACAAAAGAAATCGGAGAACTCCAGCGTCAAGGAGTTTGGCGCGATGATGGTGTCCGATCATTCGGCCGCCAATGACAAATTGAAATCAATCGCATCCTCCAAAGATCTCAAACTACCCACGAGCCCCAGCGTGACCCAAATGGCGACCAAGGCGAAACTGGAGGCGTTATCCGGGCAGACTTTCGATAAGTCTTACATCAAATCCATGATTAAAGATCACGAAGAAGATATTGCGGAGTTCAAACGTGAAATGGCCGAAGGCCGCGACCCGGACGCGAAGGCATTCGCCACCGCGACGCTGTCCACGCTCCAGACACATTTGAAAAAAATTCAGTCCATTGCGACGGCAGCCGGGATCACGCGAGACTAAGCTTCAATGGCGGTGAAAAAGCCCTCAATAGCCCGTGCGCGACGCGCAGCTCCTGCGCGAGCGCGCCCGAAGGCCAAGCGATGGTCATCGCAGGTCACGAAGACGAGCGACGCGCTGGATCTGGAATCGGGCGTCTTTAAGCTCAAAAGTCCTCGGGCGCTCGCCCGCTCCCTGAAAAATTCTTCTGAGCGAAGTTCGCGTCGCAAGTCAACGCCGTTTCGCTCCGCTATGTCAATGCTGAATTTCGAGATAAACCGTGGCGGCCGGAATTTGAGCCCCGAACGAAAACGAGTGTTGAACGCCGCCAAACAAGAGCTGCGGAAACTTTTCCGACGGCCGACCACATCGAACTGATTGCGCGGCCATGAATTAATACTGAATCGGACACCGACTCGCACGGTAAACTCGTGGTGATTGGCGCTTCGCTCGGCGGCGTCAGCGCTTTGCAGAATAGCGGCCGATCTGCCCGCTTCCTTTCCCGTGCCGGTTGTCATCGTACTGCATATCGGCGCGAACAGCAGCGCGCTGCCGGAGCTGCTGGCGGCGGCAGGACCCGAACACGGCCTCGCACGCTCAGAACGGCGAACCGCTGCGTACAGGCCATTTGGCCGTAGCGCCGCCGGGGCAGCATTTGTTGGTGCAGGATGGGAGCCTGCGCCTGACACAAGGACCTAAGGAAAATTGGGCGCGCCCGGCGATTGATCCGTTATTCAGATCCGCCGCCCTTTCGTTCGCTGCACGCGCGATAGGCATCCTTCTTACGGGCAATCTGGATGATGGAAACGGCTGGGCTGCAAGCCATCAAGAGCTGTGGCGGCGTTGCCATTGTCGAAGATCCCGCCACGGCTTTCGCGCCCAGCATGCCCGGCAGCGCGCTCGAGTCCGTGGCCGTCGATTATGTGTTGCCCATCGAAGACATCGGGCGCCAATTGCAGGAACTCCTTGTGCAGGAGAATCGATCCGTGCTGTCTGCGCCTGAGGAGGTGCGCCTCGAGCACGCGGCGGCGAGCGGAACCGCCAATCTCATGAAACAACTGCAAAAGATCGCGACGACTTCCGCGCTCGTTTGCCCGGAATGCGGCGGGAGCCTGATCGCTCCCTGCTTGCCCAACGCGGTGCGCGTGGCCTTGGAGAGGTGACTGATTGTTTTCTTGCTCTTGGCCGCGGCGGCGGCCTTCGTGACATTGAGCCTCGCAGCGGCTTTTTGCTTTGCACTCGACATGGCGGCTCCTCGAAAATATTTTTTGTAGCTTGGCGCAGAGCTCCGTGAGGCACCAGTGGAGGATGCCCCGAATGATTGTCGGCGATGGTTCACGGTCTCCGGCCCTAAGGAGAGGCTGCGTGCCCGTCCGACAGGTAGGTCTTACAGTCGAAATGCACTCAGTTCCGGCAGCAACTCTAGGAGGGTCGCCGTACCGTAGCTGTGTGTTACTCACTTAGGCAGACAAGAGGAGTTCTTTCTCATGGGCATTAATCAGAAGGGTGATTCGGGTGATTCGCAACAGTCCGGCGGATCACAGCGCGGAGGGTCCGGCAATTTTGCCAACGATCCTCAGCGCGCAAGCGAAGCAGGAGAGAAAGGGGCCGAGCAGTCGCAACAGGGCTCGCACGAATCGCGCGACAGTTCTCAAAAATCTCAGCGGGGCGGTTCGGGGAACTTTGCCGACGATCCAGAAAAAGCCAGCGAAGCTGGCCGCAAGGGCGGACAGCACTCGCATGGCGGTTCATCGAAATAGTATCAAGGGAGCGAATGCCGACGCAGTCGGCATTCGTTTTCCCGCCCCGGGAAGCGGGCATTGCGCTCCCCCAGCGACATGTAATGTCCGTAGGAGCGCTCCGAGCGGGCTATTCACGCCGGGCGCGCGGCGCGCGCGTCGTTCCACGAATGCCTAGGGGCAGTACGAACCACAGCCCCAAGAGGATGGACGCCGTGACCAACGCGCCGACCGTCGAAAGAGCATCGTTTCCGGCAAGTTTGTAGAGCGCCACCCACAGGTCGCAGCAAATTGAGGCGGCCAACGGCAGAAGCGCCAATGTAATAATGAGTGAGCCGGGGCCGAGGAGTTTCGTATCGTCGCGACCCTGGAATGCAATGCGATGAATGGCTGCCGGCGCGATTAGCAATACCACGGCGATGACCAGGCTCAAGAGCGCGGCGACGTGAATGGCTCGGACCCCCGTTGGAAGGCGATCGAACGCCTGGGTCATCATGACGATCAGCTGAAAACCGAGAAGCGCTTGCGCGCCGGGCAGGATCACGCGCGCTTCGGTCAACAATTGTTCGATCTTCGCGTGCAGCGGCGTCGGGGTCTGTTGCATGGGAGCGAGTCCTCGATGTGTGTTCAATGCGGGTCGCATCGCTGCACCCAATCCGTACCAGGCACCCACGGCAAGCGTGAATGCGCCGAGTGCGAGCGCAATACTGCGTGTGGCTCCCACTGTGTGCACCGTGGCCACGTAGATGTCGCAGGCGACGGCGGCGGCGAGGGGACCCAGGGCAAGGTTTGCACAACGTGAGGAGACGCGAAGAATACGCAGCGTCGACTCACCTTGATCCACGATCCGATGCTGGCAGGGAACCGCGACGATCAGTCCGAGGACAAGAATCATCAGGGCCAGGGCGACTGCGTCCGCCGTCTTGCCCGAGACCGGAAGCGCTTCAAAATTATCCTGGAAAAGACCTTGAAACTGAAATCCGAACAGCACCTGGGACCCGAGCATCTGCATGCGCAGTTCATCCAGCGAGGTCTTCAGTACCGACTCAAGCTTCATAGGTCTCGCACCCAAGCCGCATCATGGCCGGTTATTTCTTGCCGTATGCAGCCTCGCCCTGCGTCACACACTTGGCGGCCCGATTCGGACCGTGCTCGCCGCGCACTTCGAACTTCTTGCCGTGCAAGCGGTTGTAGTCAACGAAGAACCCCTTGATGTCATCGAGCGTGTGCGGACGCAGCTGTGCCAAGGTTTTGACCCCTTCATGAGTTCGCGCGTGGCGCGCCACAGCGATCAGCCGATCGTTGCGTTCCCAACGTTTGCCGCGCTCCTTTTCTCGCGCTTCGATGACACCAATCAGCCGACAACGCAAGACGCAGCCCGCCATGACCGGGGCGTCCATCAGTACCAACACATCCAGAGGATCGCCGTCATCCGCCAAAGTCGAGGGAATGAATCCAAAGTCGAAGGGGAATGCCATGGCCTCCGGGAGCGTCGTCGCCAACTCAAAGCAGTCGCAACTGGAATCGTACCGGTACTTGTTACGGCTGCCCTTCGGTGTCTCGATCACGGCGCGATAGTCACCGCTTTTCTTGTCACGACAGGCGGTGTCGGAAAGAACGGTGTGGCGGGCGGATGCGGTGGCCATGACGATCCCCGTTGTTATAGAGCCGTGATAGTGGACTGATGTATCGAGAGGAAGTGATGGCTTGCGGCCTGCTTTGGCGGTCGGCGGAATCCGACACGATTCTCCGGCCGCAGAACACGGTGATGAAGGCCTTATGCAAGCCGAAAAGGGATACTCGTCTCGTCGGCCGGCGCCTACAACTTTGCTGTAGCCGCTGAGGTACGCTATGACGTGCTATCGCTCGCGTCTTTGGGGAGACTTACGCATGAGAATCTCATGACTGACCGTGTTCAGCTGGATGCATTCCAATGGCGTCAAATCGTCGACGGAGCCACCGACACGGCGATCATCAGCACCAATCGCAACGGCGAGGTAACCAGTTGGAATTTGGGCGCCGAGCGGATATTGGGGTGGACCGAAGCGGAAATGGTCGGTCTCACGCTCGATCGTGTATTTACGCCCGAGGGCCAGCAAAGCGGCGAGTTCACCCGTGAGATAGCAGATGCGATCGCCAAAGGGCGGGGCGGTGGTGAGGAGGGCTGGCGAGTTCGCAAGGACGGGTCGCGCATTTGGGCGGTGGGCGAACTGACGCCCATTCGCACGCGGGACGGCGCGATTGCCGGCTTCATCAAAATCCTGCGCGACCGCACCGCCCAGCGGCAAGCCGAGGAAGACGTGCGACAGGATCGCCGAACGCTCGAAGTGCTGAATCGCGCCGCGTCCGCTTTGGCCCTGGAGACCGATCGACATCGAGTGGTCCAAATCGTCACGGACGCCGGCGTTGCACTCACCGATGCCCAGTTCGGCGCCTTCTTCTACAACGTTGCGAGCGAGAAGGGCGAAAGCTATTTGCTTTATACGGTCTCGGGTGCACCGGTTGAAGCCTTCGCCAAATTTCCCATGCCGCGAAATACCGAGATATTTGCGCCGACGTTTGCGGGCCAGGGCATTATGCGCTCCGCCGATATCACCAAGGATCCGAGATATGGGCGCAATCAGCCTTATCGAGGGATGCCCGAAGGGCACTTGCCCGTCCGCAGTTATCTGGCGGTCCCCGTTGTGTCCCGTTCCGGCGCCGTCTTGGGCGGCTTGTTCTTCGGCCATCCCGCGGTAGACGTATTCACCGAGCGTGCCGAACGGGCGCTGGTCGGTCTCTCGAGCGAAGCGGCAATCGCGATGGACAACGTCGAATTATCGCAAGCTGCACTCAAGGAAATCGAAGAACGCAAACGCGCCGAGGATGCATTGCGTGAGTTCAACGCCACACTCGAGCACCAGATCGCCGAGCGCACCGAGCAGCTCAGAGTGAACGAGGAAGCGCTGCGGCAATCGCAGAAAATGGAGGTGGTCGGTCAGCTCACCGGCGGCGTGGCGCACGACTTTAATAATCTTCTGCAAATTATCATGGGCAATCTTGATACGGCCCGACGCGGCTTGCTCGATGCGTCGCCGCGGATCGGCAGGGCGTTGGAGAGTGCGGCGAACGGCGCGCGGCGCGCAGCCTCGTTGACCCAGCGCCTGTTGGCATTCTCGCGGCGACAGCCGCTGAACCCGAAGCCGATCGACCTCAATGCCCTGGTCTCCGGGATGTCGGACCTCTTGCACCGAACGCTCGGGGAGGTCACCGACGTACTCACCGTGCAGGGTGCAGGCCTCTGGCGCATCGAGGCGGATGCCACTGAACTTGAGTCAGCAATTTTAAATCTCGCACTCAACGCTCGGGACGCGATGCCGGAAGGCGGCCGCTTGACCATCGAAACCGCTAACACGGACATCGACCGCGGTTACTCTGCACTGCATGCCGAAGTGCTGCCGGGACAGTATGTCGCGATTTCAGTCTCCGATACCGGCACGGGCATGAGCGAGGATACGATCTCGCGCGCATTTGAACCCTTCTTTACCACCAAGCCGGTGGGCCAGGGGACGGGACTTGGGTTAAGCCAAGTCTATGGGTTCGTAAAACAGTCGGGCGGACACGTCAAGATCTACTCGGAACTCGGACAGGGAACGTGCGTCAAGATCTACCTTCCGCGCTTTGGCGATGCGGCACGGATCGATGCGCCCGATCAGCAGCTGCCGGCTCCGGAGGCCGCCTCAGAAGAGACGATCCTGGTTGTTGAGGATGATGATGATGTGCGCGCGTACTCGGTGGAGATTTTGCGGGAGCTCGGCTATCGAGTCATCGAGGCCCATGATGGCCCCTCGGCGTTGCGATTGCTGGAACGCCAGTTCCGCGTGGATTTGCTGTTCACGGACGTCGTCCTGCCCGGTGGTATGACAGGCGCGCAGGTCGCCGCCCAAGCGCGCGGCGCCAAACCGGATCTGAAGGTGCTTTTTACGACCGGGTACGCACGTAACGCGATTGTCCATCACGGGCGGCTCGATCAGGGCGTACAACTCATCACCAAGCCCTTCAGCATGTCGGATCTTGCGATACGCATACGGGACGTCCTTGACGGACTGGCCGGCGAGCCGGGCGCCGACCGTCCTAATCCACCCGGAGTACTCCCTTAAGGAAGGAAGTCGAGGGTATTCACGATTTCCTCGCCGCTTCACCGGCGACGGTTGCGTCGGCGGACTCAGGGGCAAGAAGGCTCTTGACGAGGATCGATCCGTCGTCACGGACTTGCTCCTCTCGGATCATGACCTGAGTCTTTTTATCGAACCAGAAACGGCTCTGAATCTTCGGCGTGTTGTAGTCCGCGGTGACCAGCCAGCACTCGTGAGACGGTCCATCGGCACCACGGATGCGATCGGAACCGGCGACTTTGAATGTGTAGCGTGCGGTCGGAGTTTGCGCATCGCCCGGGTCGTAGAAGGGAATGCTCACCGAATATCCCGTGCTCAGCGGTAATGCCTGCAAAAACTCCATGTCGTACTCGAAATTAAAGGCAGGTTCCGAAGAAGCAATCGTGAAGTCCTTTCGCAGGTTATCCGGCAGCTCCGACATGCCGACAATCTTGTCGGGCAAAAAGCGATATCCGCCGATTTCCAACGAATCGCTCGCTGTTCGCTTAAGTGTTCTTACATGGGTCTGCGGCTTGAAACTCTTGGTGTCAAACCAGGAATCCTGCTCAAGATATGCAACGGGCCCACCGACCTCGTCCCAGCGCATCACGATGTGCATCGACTGCTTTCCGTCCCGCGGCTCAAACGTGATCGTTCTGGTCCAAATATCTACCGCGGTGCGCTTGGCTCCCGTGATGGTGTAGCGTAGATAGCGGTGCACGCCGGGCTCCAGAAGGCTGAAGCGGGCAAGCGGCGGACCGACTGTTTGCCTGACATCTGAGGCGTCGGCCCGGACGGTAAGAGCCATGGATGCCGCCCATACAGGCAGCGCAGCTAAAAGTAGTCGCACAAATTGCTCCGTGTCGTTTCGAGAGGCGCAAGGTTCGCGAGGCAATGCTACACGTCGGCATGGTCGGGAATCCACCTCGTTTCAGGAAGCCGTGGTGACCTTGAGAAACTCCCTTACAGAGCTTTCAAAACGTTCCGGTTGATCAACGATCCTGCCGCTTGGCGCACGTCACGGAACGAATTGAATCTCCTGAGTATTCGGAATATCGCTCGAGACCTTCGCCGCGCTGATGAGCTCATTCAACAGCGACAGCGCCTGAAGACTATGGTTTTGCGGAGCTGCAGCGTCGCGCTCATTGTCCGTGTGGATCGTATAGCGCGTACCGCGGTAGGTGATCTGCGTAAATCCCGGCTGCGAATCGCTCGAAAGCCGAAACAAGGTGTGCGACATGATGGTCCCGCTCACATCGCCGCCGGTCCACTGGGCCGCCTCGGTATTGCGTGGCCGCAGCAGCGCCCCCAGGTATTCAATCACCTCAGCGATCGAGCGCCATTCGACGTGACTGAACGTGCCCGAGTCCTTGGCGTTCTCCTCTTCGGTAAACGCCGGCAACACCAGTTCGTGCTGTCCACAGGCTCCGAGGGGCAAAAGCGCAGCCACACGGTCCACCTTGAGATTGGCGGCGAGCGAGCCGACTGGCTGTGGACGGAAGCCGGAATTCCCGTTCGGACCCGTGCTTGTCCCACCGCCGGCGTTTGATGTGGGAGTCTCGCCGGTTTTACCCGCCCCTGCCTTGACCGCTGCCTTGAGCGCAAGTGCGTAGTGGCTCAATGCCTCTTCTTCCTCCTTCATATCCCCCAGCGGCGTGGAGATTGAGGCCAGAGGCTCAATGCCGAGCTTGGCACGAGGCACGCACAGAACCACTTGCTGCGGGTACTCGCGATACAGTTGCAGCCGCACCGAGCCGTCAGGAGTTCGCGGAGCGGCATTGCCGATGTAGAACGATCCGCCACCCAAGGGCATCAGATGCTGATAAGCCCCGAGGAGCGATGTGTTCGCCGCGTTGGCAACGTCGGTGGTTTCGATCCGTCTGGAGACAGGGGGCTTGGTGTTCCCATCCAGGGTCGTGCTGACCGAGGTGACGGTCGAAGGGTCCAGGGCCGGTCCCAGCTGCTCGAGCACGGTGAGAGCCCGCATGCTGATGCCCGGAAACCACGAATGAAGCTTGGCGGAGAACGCCGCCATGGCCGTGGGAGAATTGGGGTCATTGAGGTATTCGTGATAACCGTCGGCATCATGGAGGTTGATCGACTTGATGAAGAGTCGCAGCAAAAATTCCCGGTCCAACCCCGTACTCCACTTGCTCACGAGGTACATCGGCGAAACCGGTTGGATGATACCGAGCGTGAAGCCCTGGGTATTGAGCGAGGCCATACTCCACGTGGGGGAGGAGCTCGCCGTAACGCCCGGCGCGGCGCTGGCGGAGAAGTTCGTGCCGGCAACGGTCTTGTAGCCCGCCGTCGAACCCAACGTGGCCTGCGTCGATACCGCCCCGTTGATCGTGCTCAGCGCGAGGAGATTGATGGGCGCGTCGTCCCGCGCGCGCAGAATCGTGTAGATCAGCATCTGATCGTTGTAGTTGGCGACTCCGGCGTTGTAATCCAACGCGTCGCGCTGGATCGAGGTCGCCATCGAGCAGGCACACAGCACCAACACGCAGGCTGTGACAGTCACTCCACTGAGTACTCTTAGTTGAAATTTCATGATCGTTCCCTCGACCTTGCCGAAGTCCGGACTGAATTGTAATCGCACATTCGACTTGGCGCCGCTCATCAGGACAGCGCAACTGCGGCCAGCGCGCCCCGCGAAGCGATGAGGTCGTAGGCGTCGCCGAGCACCTGTACGAACTCAGCATTGCGCGCAAGGCTTGCGGGAAACACACCGGGTAAGCTGAGAAAGATCGGCAGGTCGTGTATCGAGTCGCCGGTTGCGCATAGACCGCAGGCGGCGAGCTGCTCGCCGAGCGGATCGACGATCGGCGTCGCAGCGGCGGCTCGCGTGCGAATGAAGTGCATCCACGCGGCGACCGGCAGAGCGAGGCGCGCAAGAGGGTGGTGGGCGCAAATTGCATCGGCGATTGTGCCGAGGATACGAATCGGCAGCTTCAGCGAGCCGTCCCAGGCGATTTGCGCGAGTTGGTGCTGTATGGCTGGGTTCTCGAAACGTTGCAGGACCGATTGTCTGTACGCGGCGAGCTCCTCGCCTCGCGGGACGGTGAGCGTTGGCTGAATGTCTTCGATCATCAGGCGCTCGATGAAGGCACGCAGAGCAGGCTCCGCCATCGCCTGCGCCACCGTCTCGAGCCCGGCCAGCAGACCCAGGTAGGCCAGCGTGGAATGCGCGCCGTTGAGCAGGCGGAGCTTCGCCCGCTCATACCCGGAAACATCGCGGCTCAATGTGACGCCGACCGAGGCCCAGTCGGGCTGCACTGCAAAGTCGGTCTCTTCGATGACCCATTGCACGAACCGTTCGCGCTGGATCGGCCACGCGTCACGAAGACCGAGTGACTGCGCGACGCGCGAGCGCAGTGCCGCGTCTGTCGCGGGTGTGATGCTGTCGACCATCGTGCGAGGAAAGCGAGTGCGCTCCTCGATCCAGCCGGCGAGGGCACCGCCGCGGCGGGCCGCGAAGGCCAACACCGCCCGCCGCAGCGTAGGGCCGTTGTCGAAGAGATTGTCGCAGGAGACCACGAGGTAGGGCGCCAGTCCGTGCGCGTGTCGCAGCTGCAATCCATGCACGAGCCAGCCGATCAGACTTCGAGGCGTCTCGGGATTGCGCAGGTCGTAGGCGATGTCGGCGTGGTCGAAATCGAGCTCGCCGGCGCCGTCGAGGCAGTAGCCTTTTTCGGTGACGGTGATGGTGACGAGTGAGGTGGTGGGAGCGGCGAGGCGGTGGCTAACGGCGGCCTGATCCTCGGTGGCCACGAGCACTTCGCGGATTGCGCCGATCACGCGCAGCGTCGGGGCCGCGTCGAGTTCGATCAGTGTGTACAAACCGTCCTGCGATGCGAGTGCATCGCGCACCGACGGAGTCTTCAGGGAGACGGCACAGATGGCACGGCTAGCATCCGTTTCCAGGAGGCGATCGAAATAAAAAGCCTGGTGCGCTCGATGGAAAGCGCCCGGTCCAAAGTGCACGGTGCCAATGCCGGTGCTTGCGCGGTCGTAGTTAGGCCGCAGCACGCTCGGCGGTGCCTGCGATAACGTGTGCTCGCTCAGGCGTCGAAGGGCGGCCACCGGGGTGCCTGGTGCGCTCGAGGTCACGGCCTCACGTCCGGATGCACTCGCAGCACGTCGGTAACGGGTGTCATATAGGCATGGTAGCTGGAAAACTGACACCGGTTACCTATACTGCCGCCATGCCACGGCCGCTTGTCCTAAACCCTGACCGCCTTTTCCCGGCCGACCCCAGGGTGCGCGCACTGGCGCGCTCGCTGTATGCGTCGGTGCGCAACCTGCCGATCATCAGCCCGCATGGCCACACCGATCCGGCCTGGTTCGCCTATGACGAGCCCTTCGGCGATGCCGTGGACTTGTTGCTCGCCCCGGACCACTACCTCTACCGCATGCTACACAGCCAGGGCGTGCCGCTCGATAAGTTGGGTGTCAGGGCTCGGCAGGGGGCGCCGGTGTTCGAGCCGCGCGAAGCCTGGCGGTTATTTGCGGGTCACTACAAATTGTTTCGCGGCACCGCCTCGGCGCTCTGGCTCGACCAGGTGTTTGCTGAGGTCTTCGGTCTCACGGTACGCCTGCAGGCTCAAACCGCGGACTTGTACTTCGATGCCATCGGAGCCGCTCTTAAGTCCCCCGCGTTCAGGCCGCGCGCGCTCTTTGAGAAATTCAACATCGAAGTCCTGGCGACGACCGAGAGCCCCCTGGATTCGCTCGACGCACACCAGGCCATTCGCCGCAGCGGCTGGCCCGGGCGCGTGATCAGCACCTACCGCCCCGATCAGGTCGTCGATCCCGAGCACGAATCCTTTCGGGACGCTCTGGAGCAACTGGGCGGCATGACCGGCCAAGACACTCACTCATGGCGCGGCTATCTTGAGGCGCACCGGGTCCGCCGTGCGGCGTTCGCCGCCCTTGGCACGACCGCGACCGATCACGGCCATCCGAGCGCGGCCACTGCGGATCTGCCGGACGGCGAGGCGCAAGCCCTGTTCGGCAAGATCGTCTCAGGGCGCTTTACCCCGGCCGAAGCCGAGTTGTTCCGCGCGCAGATGCTCACCGAAATGGCGAAGCTGAGCGTCGATGACGGCATGGTGATGCAGATCCACCCGGGTGCGTTCCGCAATCACAGCCGCGCGCTCTTTGAGAGCCACGGCCGCGACAAGGGAGCTGACATTCCGCAACGGACCGAGTATGTGCGCGCTCTCAAGCCGCTTCTCGATCGCTTCGGCAACCATCCGCGCCTCACGGTGATCGTCTTCACCTTGGATGAGTCGGCCTACAGTCGCGAGCTCGCGCCGCTCGCCGGCATTTATCCGGTACTCAAGCTCGGTCCCGCCTGGTGGTTTCACGACAGCCCCGAGGGCCTGCGACGCTTCCGCGAGCAGACGACGGAGAGCGCCGGCTTCTACAACACCGTGGGCTTCAATGACGATACGCGTGCCTTTTTGTCGATTCCCGCGCGACACGATGTGGCGCGGCGGATCGACTGCGCGTTTCTCGCGCGCCTCGTCGCAGAACACCGTCTCGCCGAGGACGAGGCTGCGGAGACCGCCGTCGATCTCGCCTACAAGTTGCCGAAGCAGGCCTATCGGCTCTGAGCGCTGACGTCCTCGATATGGATGAACGGCATCGTGCGCGCGCTGAGCGGGGATGGGGACGCGACGGGCGCCAAAGCGGCCTACCAGCACTTCTTTGCGATGCGGCCGGCGCGGGCAGGTGCAACTGCAACTTTCCGCGCTCTGCCGGGTTATTCCCTCGAGCATCCAAGTTCGCGCCCGAAGAGTCCACATACAGAAGGTCTGAAGTCATGCTCTTGCGTATTGTGTTGATGCTGATTGCTTTGGCCTTTGGCGGGAGCAGCCAGACCATCGCCGACGGCCTCAATCCTGACAGCGCCATCTATCAACAGGTAAAAGCGCTCGACGATAGGATTTTTCAAGCCTACAACACCTGTGATTTGACGACCCTTGCCGACATGGTCGACGACAACTTGGAGTTTTATCACGACAAGACCGGGCTTAGCCTCGGCAAGTCCAGCTTCATCACTGCGATCAAGAGCAATATTTGTCACAAGGTCAAACGTGAACTCGTGGTTTCGACGCTGGAAGTGTTTCCGCTGCAGGACTACGGTGCGATCGAGATCGGACAGCATACGTTCTGCAACATGACCGAAACACCAGCCTGCAAGGACGAGACCAACGGCATCGGCAGATTCTTCATGCTGTGGCAGAAGCAGGGTGAGCACTATCGATTGACGCGCGTCATCAGCTATGATCATTTGTCGGATCGGGAGCGCAAAGCGATCAAACGTTGAGCCGAGCCGCCAGCGCCAACGCGGCGATAAATTGTCGACGGACCAGCCGCAAAGGTGCAGGATGATCGCAGTTGGCGCGAGCCGCCGGCCTAATGAGGCAAACCCAGATGGCGCCGCGCTTCTTGCAAAAGGCGGGCGATAATCCGCCCAGCCTGTCTACCGACCCGCCTGATGATGCACGACCCTTGCTGGTGTACGACGCTGATTGCGCGTTTTGCGTCTTCTGGGCGCATTATTGGCAGAAGCTCACGGCCGATGCAGTCCATTACCGGCCCTATGCGGACGTGGCCGCGCAGCATCCTGAGATTCCGCTGGCGGACTTTCAACGCGCTGTGCAATACATCCCGCCCGAGGGACGCCGCGCGAGTGCCGCCGAGGCGAGCTTCCTCACCTTAAGCCACGCGCGCGGCAAGGGATTCTGGCTTGCTCTTTATAGAAAGCTTCCGGGTTTCGCGGCCATCTCGGAATTGATTTATGCCTTCATCGCCGCCCACCGTACGGCCTTTTATCGCATCACCTTGTTTCTGTGGGGTAGGCACTACGGGCCACCGCGCTACGATCTCGTCTCGTTCCTATTTCTGCGCCTGCTGGGACTGATCTACCTGGCGGCCTTCACGTCCTTCGGCGTGCAGGCCCTTGGGCTGATCGGCAGCCATGGCATCCTGCCACTCGCAGAATTGGTCGAGGTCATCGGCGGCCGGGCCGGCACCGAACGATTCTTTGTGATGCCCATGCTGTTCTGGATCAACGCCGGCGATTTTGCGATTCAGGCGGTGTGCTGGGCCGGCGCCGGCTTTTCGCTGCTGCTGATCTTCAATGTGTTGCCGCGCCTAAGCCTGTTTCTGCTCTATGTGCTGTATCTCTCGCTGCTGTATGGCGGACAGACATTCATGTCCTTCCAATGGGACACGTTTCTGCTGGAGGCCGGATTTCTTGCGCTGCTGATGAGTTTCGCTCAGGCGCCGGGCATCTGGCTGCTGCGCTGGTTGCTGTTTCGCTTCATGTTCATGTCGGGCATGGTCAAGCTGCTGAGCGCTGATCCGAACTGGTGGAATCTGTCGGCGCTGCAATATCATTTCCTCACGCAGCCCCTGCCCACGCCGCTGGCCTGGTACGCCGCGCAATTGGCGCCCTGCGTGTTGAGAGTCGCCACCGGAGGCTTGTTTCTCGTCGAGTTGGCGTTGCCATTTCTCATATTCTGCCCGCGGCGTCTGCGTTTCTTGGCCGCGTTCGGCATCTTGCTGCTGCAAAGCTGCATTCTGATAACCGGCAATTACAACTGGTTCAATCTGCAGACGATGTTGCTGTGCCTGCTGCTGTTTGACGATGCGGTTCTGCAGAAGATTCTGCCGCGACGCCTCACGGCGGTTCTGGCGGCACGCGCGCCACGGAGGGCGTCAAAAATTGCCTCGCGACTCGTTGGCGCGTTGGGCGTGCTGCTGGTGTTCTTGAGCCTGGTACAGATGGACATGCGCTTCGGCGGCAGCCCGCCGGCGGCAATGCGCGAGATTGAACATCTGATCGAGCCGATGCGCTTGGTGAGCAGTTACGGGTTGTTCGCCGTCATGACGACACAGCGCGAGGAAATCGTCATCGAGGGCTCGCAAGACGGCGTCGAATGGCGCGAGTACGAATTTCGCTACAAACCAGGCGATCTGGCGCGACGCCCACTCTGGAACATCCCGCACCAGCCGCGGCTGGATTGGCAGATGTGGTTTGCCGCGCTCGACGATCCACGGAATGTCGGTTGGTTCCCGCGTTTTCTCGAAAGGCTGCTCGAGGACGAACCCGCCGTGACGGCCTTGCTGGCAAAAAATCCCTTCGCTGACCAGCGGCCGCAATACATTCGTGCGCAGTTTTACGATTACAGCTTTGCCGGCGGCAGGGAGAAATCCCAGGGTCAGTGGTGGCGGCGGCGGGCGGTGGGGCTGTACTTTCCCGTGGTACGGCTGAAGGCAAAATGAGAGATCGGAGGACCCCCGCGCTGCAGTAGGCTGCCGGTCCAGTGCATCGTACTCCCAAAACGCCCCTAAGTGCGGTGGCGTACAGATGCCCGCTCTTAGACGCGGGATGATGAGGGGTTGTATCCGGTTAGTCAGCACTCCGGACCATAATCCACCGCAATTACAAGGCCTTAGATGTTCGCCAAGGGTGCCGATTCTTTTACCATCGAAGATGCTGCCAACGCGGCGGGCATCATCGAGGGCCGGCGTCAAGAAGCATTGCTCAAGACCGGCGCTTTGCAGAACGCAATTCTCACCAGTGCCAACTTCTCGAGCATCGCCACGGATGCGAAGGGTGTCATTCAAATCTTCAACGTCGGCGCCGAGCGGATGCTCGGCTACACAGCCGCAGAAGTGATGAACAAGATAACGCCGGCCGACATTTCCGATCCGCAGGAGCTGATCGCACGCGCCTTGGCGCTGAGCGTCGAGCTTGCAACCCCCATCACGCCGGGTTTTGAGGCTCTGGTATACAAGGCCTCGCGCGAGATCGAAGATATCTACGAGCTGACCTACATCCGCAAGGATGGCAGCCGCTTCCCGGCCGTGGTGTCAGTGACGGCGCTGCGCGACGCTGGCGACGTTATCATTGGCTACCTGTTGATTGGCACCGACAACACCGCGCGCCAACTGGTTGAGGCAGAGCGGGCGCTGCTCGATCAGGCACTGCAGGATAAGAACGCCGAGCTTGAAAGCGCCAAGTTTGCCGCGGAAAAGGCCAACCTCGCAAAATCGGATTTCCTTTCCAGCATGAGTCATGAGCTGCGCACGCCGCTGAGTGCGATCTTGGGTTTCGCGCAACTCATGGAATCCGGTTCACCGCCGCTCACTGCTTCGCAGAAGCGAGGCATCGATCAGATTCTCAAGAGCGGTTGGTACCTGCTGGAGCTCATCAACGAAATCCTCGATCTCGCGCTGATTGAGTCCGGCAAGCTGTCGCTGTCGCTGGAGCCGATATCGCTGTCCGAAGTCCTGCGCGAATGCAGGGACATGATTGAACCTCAGGCGCGCAAGCGCGGAATCAGCGTGGCCTTCCCGCAGTTCGACGTACCGTACTTTGTCAAAGCGGATCGAACCCGGGTCAAGCAGGTTTTCATCAACCTTTTATCGAACGCGCTCAAATACAACAGGGCGGAAGGAACCGTCGTTGTTCAATACGCCACAAACATCCCAGGAAGAATCCGTGTATGCGTCAAGGACAGCGGCGAAGGATTGAGTGCGGATAAACTGGCGCAGCTTTTCCAGCCGTTCAATCGACTCGGCCAGGAAGCGAGCGCTGAGGAAGGCACTGGCATTGGCCTGGTGATGACCAAGCGGCTGATTGAATTGATGGGGGGAACCATAGGTGCAGAGAGTACGGTCGGAAGCGGCAGTGTGTTTTGGGCCGAACTGTACCTGACGTCTGAGCGACCTGCCGTCCGCGCCGCATTGGCGCCGTTGGCGCCCACCGATCCCTTGCTTCACGCGGGCGCGAAGGTGCGTACGTTGCTGTATGTCGAGGACAACCCTGCCAATCTGATGTTGGTTGAGGATCTCATTGCGCGGCGGCCCGACATCCGTCTGTTAAGCGCACTCGATGGGAATAGCGGCATAAAAATCGCTCGCGAGCGCCGGCCGGACCTGATCCTCATGGACATCAATTTGCCCGGGATCAGCGGTATCGGGGCACTGAAAATCCTCGCCGAGGATCCGCTCACGGTACATATCCCGGTCATAGCGCTCAGTGCCAATGCGATACCTCGTGACATCGAGAAAGGGCTGAAAGCAGGATTTTTCCGTTATCTCACCAAACCGATAAAGGTCAAGGAGTTTATGGAGACTCTGGACGCGGCCTTGGAATACGCAGAGGCCCAATCGGCTCGCGCCGGCAGGAAGGAAGAGTAATGATCGATAACCTGCCCGATATCTTGAACGCCCCCATACTGATCGTTGATGATCGGGAGGCCAACGTAAGTTTGCTCGCACAGGTATTGAGCGAGGAAGGCTATACCCGTGTTACCACAACGACGGATTCACTGGAAGTCTGTGCGCTACACCTAAAAAATCGATATGACTTGATTCTGCTCGATCTGCAGATGCCCGGCATGGACGGCTTCCAAGTCATGGAGGGCCTCAAAGCAAACGAAGCCGAAAGCTTCCTCCCCGTCATCGTGCTCACCGCCCAACCGGCCCATAAGCTTCGTGCCCTCAAGGCCGGCGCCAGGGATTTCATCAGCAAACCGTTTGAGCTCGTTGAAGTGACGACGCGCATTCACAATATGTTGGAAGTGCGGCTGTTGTATCGTCGCCTCGAGACTTACAACCAAGTGTTGGATCAAGCGGTTCAAGACCGGACCGCGGAGCTTCGCGAAAGCGAGTCGCACTACCGCAGTCTGGCCGAGCTGGCCTCCGACTGGCATTGGGAAAAGGACGGGGCCGGAAAGTTCACCAAAGTGTCAGGGCCCGTTATTTAATCGGCCGGTATCCGGGCCGGATCGGACATGCTCCGGCGATTCGCTCTCTAAACACTGCGCGAACAATTCGACAGCGGTCCGAAGCTGGCTGACGGATAGTCCAGCGTACCCGACCAACAACCCGGGTCGGCTCGGGCGGGTGCGATAATAAGGGTGAACCGGATACAGTCCGAGCCCGAGGGACTTGGCGCGCTCGATAAACGCATCGAGGCGGTCGAAAGCCAAGTGTCGAAACCAGACTATAAGATGCATCCCGGCTTCGTGTGGGCCGATTTCAATATGTGAACCCGCAAGGCGTTGCAGCGCTGCCACTATGGCCCGGCGACGATTGACCAGTTCTTTTGCGGTCTTGCGCAAATGCTTTTCAAACATGCCGCTCTGGATAAAGGCTCCGAGCGCCGCCTGCTCCATTGTCGCGGAGCCGATATCATCCATCAATTTCGCCCTGTACAGGTCGTCGCGCAATGCTTTGGGGCATACGATGAAGCCCAGGCGCAATGATGGAAACAGGGATTTTGAGAAGGTGCCCACATACAAGACGCGATCGGCGAGATCCAAAGACCGTAGTGCGGGCAGCGGCCTGACGCGCGAATGAAATTCGGTATCGTAATCATCCTCGAATATCCAACTTCCCGTGCGGGCGGCCCACCGCAATAGTTCCAGACGTCGAGTCAGTGTCATGACGACACCCGATGGAAACTGATGCGAAGGAGTGACCAGTAGCAGCCGAGTTTCGCGTCGCGGCAACTCCTGGACGACCAGGCCTTCGGGGTCGGTCCGAACGCTTGTCACCCGGGCGCCATGGGCGAGCAGGCTATGCAGAGCCAGTTGGTAGTGCGGGTCCTCGACGACCACGTCATCACCCGGATTCAGAAGCACACGCTCGACGAGCGTGAGTGCCTGCTGGGTGCCCCCGACTACCAAAATGTCCGCCGCATCACAAACGATTCCGCGCCGCCGTCCTAGATACTCCGCGATTGCGCGGCGCAAAGGCAGATAACCCCCCGCCAATGGATATGTCGGTCCTGCCCGCAGGGCGGCAGCCGCCAACTTGCGTCGCCAGGAATGAAAGAGAGCGGGATCGACGAGTGGCTCTCCGTAATGCAAGTCGAATCTCGGTCGGCCGCTAATATGGGCGCCGGCCAGCGTTATCGAGGGGAGTGATCGGGCTCGAAGAGCATAAAGGGAGGTGGGGACCATCCGTATTTTGGTCGATACACGGGTGAAGGAGCCCACTTTCCCAACCCGCGTCCCGGACCCTTCTCGGGCGATCGCGAGTTCCTCCGCGCAGAGCAGATCGTAAGCCTGAAGCACGGATTTCCTCGACACGCCGAGCGCGATTGCGAGCGTCCGGGTGGATGGCAGCTTGCTCCCCGCGGCGATACGGCCCTCAAGAATTTCCACCCTAATCGCTCTCGCGATTTGATCGTACAGTGAGCCCCTTTTATCCAGCGCAAGAAGCATATGATTCCGAGCGCCTTTGGCTCCAATACTTTACTAAATGGTGAAGTATGAGAACGGTGCGGGAGTGTGTCAGTGGAACCGGTTGGTGAGACAAAGGCGTCGGGAAAAAATTCACTTTAACCTAACAAGACTCGGGGCAGGCAAGCGTCCTAAGAGAATCTTGAGACGCCTCGCCGCCGTTTGCCACAATGCGATGCTTGGTCATATTGCAACCGGTTGCGCAATTCAGTAGCTTAAGGGTGAATCCACACGAAATCCAAGCTGAGTCTTGGACTGCCACGATGCTGCAACTGGGGATTAAGTTATGAGCGCAGCGACTCCGCTCGTCAGAAAAGCGATGGTCCTGGCGCCGGGTCAGGGTCGTTCGTACCCAATGGGCCGAATGCGTGCCGTCTTCAAGGCGGATACTGCGGAAACGGACTCTCGCTACTCCATTTCAGAGTGGTGGCTTGACCCCAATACCAAGGGGCCCGGAACCCACGCACACCCACAGGATCATGTGTTCTACGTTATTGAAGGAACAGTGAGCATTGCCATTGGTGGCGAGTGGTTCCATGCGGTGCGAGGCTCGTATGCGTTAATCCCGGGCGGTACCCCTCACGATTTTGAGAATCACGGGACCGTCCGGTGCGGATTCATCAGTTTTAACGTCCCAGGGGGCTTCGAGTCGGAGATGCCAGGCATCGTGCAATGGTTTGCGGCGAATCCGTTGGGAGAACCCAATGTACGCGGCTAAAGTCATTCGCTAACCGCGGCCATGGCTTGGTCGCCTATTTGTCAGGGTCAGCCCGAGCCAATTCAGGTGCATAGCAACCATTTAGTGAGGAACGCATTCCATCGTCAATATCCAATCCAAGGTCAATTTTGGGCGCCACCGCTATCTGTGCGCCGCCGTTGCTGCATGGGCCGGGTCCGCGCTAGGATCGGCAATGCCAAAGATTTCCCGTCGGGCGTTCAGCTGCTCCGCCGCCGTGTTGCTGGCGGCACCCACGTTGGCGAGATCATCGATCGGGCACGTGCCGAAAACCCTGGATCACATTATTCTGGGGTGTACCGAGCTTGATGGCGGAATCGAGTTTGTGTTCCGTCATCTGGGAGTTCGCGCGATACCGGGGGGTGTACATCCTGGGGCCGGCACCAAGAACGCTTTATTGTCCTTAGGTAAGCTGCGTTATCTTGAAATCATGGCGCCTGATCCGTCGCAGCCGGATGCGGCCGATCCTCGCAATGTGCGCACCTTGAAGCGCCCCGCGTTAGTCGGTTGGGCGGAGCATCGCCATCACCTTGACGAATTTGCGGGCGTGCTGCACGCGGCGGGCGTCGACTATGTGGGCCCGGTGCCCGGCTCCCGACAGCGACCGGACGGTTCCGTTTTAAATTGGAAGTCGCTGCCGCTGAAAGAGGATGAGCACGGCATTCTGCCGTTCTTCATTGAATGGGGCGAATCTACAGTGCACCCGTCCCTGGATTCACCCAAGGGCTGCGGCATCGATAGTCTACAAATAACGACCCCGGATCCGGCCTCCCTCGAGGTCTTGCGCAAAACGCTCGATCTGGATGTCGCCGTTGGTGAGTCAAAGACACCTCGCCTGATGGCGCATCTGCGCGGACCCGCTGGCAGCCTGACACTGCAATCCCGGTAGCCGGTGGAAGCACGCGACAATCCGCCAGGACCAACTTGATTACCGAGCGTGCGGCGCGGGTGCCGGTGACCACGGCACTGCGTGCAACTTGATGCGCGCCCGCATTGCCTAGAGCTTCCGCAGGTAAGCCAACAACGCCGGCAACTCCGCAGGCTGCGGCTTCCTATCAAAGTGAACTCCGTCAGTTGATACCGCAGGAGGGATCACCCCAGGCGGCGAGTTCGCCCTTACGCGCTCAAAAAATTGCACATAGTGAGCGACGACATCTTCGAGTGTGTCTGCACTGTTGTTTTGGAAATACGGTGCTGTGAACCGCAAGCCGCGAAGACCGGGAATATCGAATTTGTTCCAGTCGTCTTGTCCCGGCGGCCCACCCACAAACCCTGTCAGGAGCGCGCGCCCGGGATCGGAGCTGGCTCGCGTCACTGTCGTACCGTTTGCCATGGTGATTTGATAGGTGCGCGCGTTGCGATCGAGGCGGGGCGGACAGGGAGCAAACTGGAACCGCGCCGGCGAGATCGTATCCACCGGCCGCGGGCACTGAGAGCCGATGTCGTGGTAACGGACCACCGGTGCTTGCGGCGTAGATTGTCCGGGCCCACCGTGACACTGGGCGCACGCGCGAGCGAAGACGACCTTGCCTTGCCGCTCGAGTGTATTGAGGGGTGGATCCGCATCGGGCAATGGCACTACACCATTACTGATCGCGTCGGATAACGCTCGCACCCGTTCATTGGTGAAGAGTACCCGCTCAAAGGCGGTTAGATCGTCGAGCATCCGTTGCTTCGGCGGATTTTGAATCTGGGCATGGTTGAGCAGTGCCTGCAGGGCTTGCTCCTGCAGCGTATCGATTCGTCCGTCGAGCTGATAACCCCCCATGGTATTGGGGCCGCGCGGCCAGGGATTCAATCCATCCGGGCCGGTGAGCTTTACGTCGGCCACACCAGGTACCATGCGCCAGACATCGACCGTCGTCTCTTCGGAAACTTGCTGGGTGGCAGGATCGATCAGCCGCATGTTGGGCGGCAGCGCGAAGGTAATGCGAATCAAACCGTTCTGACGCAGATTGCCATAGTCACCCGCCCGCTCGCCGTTGATGCGAAAGTCATCGGCGTCGATCGGCCGAAACAACGGGTCATCGGCATTGGGATGATGGCGACGTCGCTCCTGCAGCTTCTGAAACCGAGCCTCCACCGCCGCGGGAGGCAGCCGGAACTGTTCCGTGACCATATGGCAGTCATTGCAGGAGCGCCCGTTGCCATCTAACTCACGCAAGTCGCGATCAAAGAATGCGAACAGCCCGCGCAGTACCGCAGAGCAAGATTCGCCATCGCAACGATGGTCAGACTCTGTACTGCGCTCGGATGAGTCGGCCCACACCCAGGGACTCGCCAGCGACACACATAGAAAGAGCACGCGGACGACATTTTGTTTCCGGTTCATTGTTTACCCCTAAAAATTGGCCCCAATTGCCTCGACGGGCCGCTATTCATGCGCACCCGGCCTCTCCGGGGTGACTGTGGCTCGAGATCTGTGGAAGAATCATTGGCGAATCGCTGAAAAATTGTGATTTGTTCTGATTGGGGCCTTATCGCTCATGACCGCCACTCCCGTGCGCTACGAATTCGGCGACTTCGCCCTGGATCTCGCCCAGCAGCGCTTGCTGCGCCGTGCTACGGGGGAAGCCATCTCCCTCAGCGGCAAGGCGTTCGACACCCTCGCCTTTTTCGTGGAACACGCCGGCGAGACGCTCGACAAGGACGTGCTGTTGCGCTCGATTTGGCCGGGCGTGATCGTCGAGGAGAACAGCCTCACGCAGAACGTGTCGACGCTGCGTCAGGCGCTGGGCGAAACCCGGGGGGAGAATCGCTATATCGCGACGATCGCTCGCAAGGGTTATCGATTTGTCGCGAAAGTTACGCGGCGGGAAGAGCCTGCCGTGCCCGATGCGCCGGACGCACGCGTCACAACGCCATCCGAGGTGGCTCGCCTCGCTGGGCGCAGAAGAATCGGACAGATTCTGGCGGCTGCGGCATTGTTGGCCCTGGTCGCAGCAATCACTTGGTCGCTGATCCCGATCCGGCCCCACAAGACCGACCGTGCTGGCCCGACCTTGGCTATCCTTCCCTTCAAGCCTCTGCTGCCTGCCGAACGCAATGAATCTCTCGAACTGGGCATGACAGAGTCGCTGATCTCAAGTCTGGGTCAACACAGTCGGCACGGGATCAGTCCATTGAGTTCGGTGCGGCGATTCGCCGCTCTGGACCAGGACACAATTGCGGCCGGCCGCGAATTGGGGGTCGACGACGTGCTCGACGGTTCCTTGCAACGGCGCGGCAATCGCCTGCGCGTGTCGGTCCGCTTATTGCGTGTGGCAGACGGACGGCAACTTTGGGCGCAGAGCTTCGATCAGGATTTCACGTCAATCTTCGAAGTCCAGGACATCATTGCCGCGAAGGTTGCCCAAGCCTTGGCGGTGAGGTGGGCCGGGTTTGGGTCATCACGCGGGGCTCCCTATACCGCTGATCCGGAAGCGTACGCATTCTACGCCAGCGGCCGTTTTGCCTGGACGCGGCAGACCGGGCCGAGCCTCTTGCAAGCAATCGCTTTCTTCGAGCAGGCGATTGCCAGAGACCCGAACTACGCACTGGCCTACTCGGGTCTTGCCGATAGTTTCGCCGTGCTGGGTGTTTTCGGGATACGCGCTCCAAACGAAGTGTTTCCCAAGGCGCGCCTTGCGGCGGACAAGGCGCTGTCGATCGATCCGGATCTCGCCGCAGCGCATGCTGCGCTCGGGCACGTCAAGGTCCAGTACGAGCACGATTGGGACGGCGCGGCCCGGGAGTACGCTCTCGCGCTGCGGCTCGACTCCTCATTGGCATTGATATACCACCGGCGCGGACTTCTGTACGCCATGCAGGGGGATATTGATCGCGCCATTGCCGCTTGTGAACAGGCGCAACAACTCGAACCGCTTTGGCTCTCACCACGGATTGCAACCGCGAATTTCCACTATTACGCGAAACGTTACGGCGAGTCGACCAAACTCATCGAGCGAGTACTCGTAATGGACGACCGCTCGGACAACGCCCGTGGCGCTTTGATTCGCAATCTCATCGCCCAGGGGGACTATCAACGCGTGCTCACAGAGGTCGACAAACGATTCATCCAGACGCAAGGCAGCGATTCGTTCAGAGCGCAGGCACTCGCCCTATCCGGCCGACGCGCCGAGGCGCTGGCGGAATTGGATCGTGTGCTGGAATTATCAACGAAGCGGTACGTCTCCCCCTATGACATCGCTTTGATCCACGCTGCTTTGCTGGACACCGAAAACACGTTTCTGTGGCTCGAGCGAGCCGTCCAAGATCGATCGACGCTGATCAATTTTCTCGCGCAAGATCCGATGTTCGACACCCTACACTCAGACCCGCGGTTTGCCTCGCTGGTACAGCGCATCGGAATTTATCATCGGGTATTGCGAGACGAGGTGATGAACTAGTTCCGTGGGAACCTGATTACCGCCAGCGCTCCGATCTGCTTACCCATTGCCGTGCCGACCTCGGTCGAATTGCGGTAGTGAACGCCGTCGTAGATCCTTGCATTGGACACTTCTTGCACAAAGGCGTCGATGCTGGACCAACTGCGTGCTGTACTGTTTGCAGTCGAACTTATCGTCGACAAAGTGGGCGGCTGGCCATCGCCAATCTCCGCCTGCAGCACAGTGCCGATCGCGGCCGCGACGATGCAATGCGCGCAGGGATACTCGGGATGCATGGGCGTATTGATGAACGGTATCCACGATGAATCTCGTTCGGTCCTGTCATTGCCGTCGATGTCGCCGTTGCGGATTGCCGTAATAGGGCGCCAGAAGGCATAGTGGTATTTCGCATCGAAGACCGCGATAAGGGCATCATCGGAGGCCTGAGTCACCGCGGCAAAAAGACGCGCGTTTTGCATGACGTCGCGCCCCGGCATGGCGGCAATGCAACGCACCAGTCCGTGATAGATCGGCGGCAGGGTCGCCTCCCAGAAACGGGCAATGTCAGTCTGTTCCGCGCTTCGGTTCGAACTGTCCTTGCCGCCCATCGACTTAATCTCGTTGTAGTCGCGCTCCCATAAGGCGCTGGTCAGCCGTGGCGGCGGGCCGGGTCGATACTGGGAGGGACTCGACATGAGCCATGGCTTGCGCAGCGGCCATTGTGGCGCGGCGGGAATGGCCGTGGTGACATATACCCCCGCAGCGGTGTAGGGCCGATAGGCTTCGTGCGCAGCAGCACCGTCGTCGACGCGCTCTGCGAGTACGCTCGCCGCAGCCATCTCACCCACTCCAATGCCGGCAGTCTTTGCGGGGCCATCGGCAATCTTCCTCAACGCCGCTTGATAGGCGCTATCAATGGCGGACCCTTGTGATGGAACGAGCTGCATCAGCGTCGTGCGATGCGCCGCCGTGATTGCGGCATCGATCGAAGCGCCGGGCGCAGGCTTGAGCTTGGCGCCGGTTGCTGGATAGCGCTGAGTGATCGCATTAGCCGCCTGGAACGCGGCCGTGTGCGCAATGGCCATTACACGATTGGCCTGCGGTGTTTCCAGTCCGGCAACGGTGACGATCTCGCCGTCTCTGATGTTCCATTCTGTGACCGTATCGGGCTTCGCGGTCGAAATGCCAAACAAACCGGCGACGACTGCCAGGGCCACAATCGACTGGTGCTGGGTCTCTGATTTGGTCAGTGGCATGGCAGTCTCCCTCGGTGGGCTGGTGCGGGCGCGGCCACTATGCGGCTCGCCCGGCCGGCTGACTAGTCCAAAAAATGGACTCGCCCTATCCGTCGCGATAGAGTGGCGCCATGAATGGGCATGGACAGTTCTGCCCGGTGGCCGTAGCGTGCGAGGTCTTTGCGCACCGCTGGACGCCGCTTATTCTCAGGGAACTGTTCGCTGGTTCCACTCACTTCAACGAGATCAGGCGCGGCTTACCGCTTATTTCGAAATCGCTGCTCGCGCAGCGCCTGCGCGCGCTCGAGGCAGCCGGTGTACTCACTTGTGTGGATCCCATCCATCGCAGCTATCCCGAATATCGGCTCACACCAGCGGGCGCCGAATTCAAACCCGTCATTGAAAGTTTGGGGGTGTGGGGACAACGATGGGCGATTCGCTTCGATCCGCAGAACCTCGATGCCGAGTTGCTGATGTGGAACATTCGGCGCCGACTAGCAATCGACCGTTTGCCGGCAGAACGCACGGTAGTCCGATTCGAATTTTCCGGCTTGCCTCCCAGGTACCGCCGCGCCCGCGTGTTTTGGCTCATCACGGAGCGCGTCGAGGTCGATTTGTGCTTGAAGGATCCTGGAGCCGAAGTCGATCTTTACGTGAGCGCAGATCTGGGATCGTTCGCCAGGATCTGGTTGGGGGACATGCCATTCTCTGAGGCACTGCGGACCGGCAGCATCCGATTGACGGGGCGCCGCGACCTGGTACGCAGGTTCCCTTCCTGGCTATTGCTTAGCCACTTCGCCGAAGTTCCGCGGCCGATTCCTACGCTCGATCGACACGCCCCTTGAGCAGCGTTTGATGCCGCCTCCGCAGCTTCGCGCTCAGACGCGGAAGCGATATTCCACATCGGGCGGGCGCTCGATGTCGGGCGGGAAACTCGCGCGCTTGTCCGCGTAGTAGGAGACGCGGTGGTCACCGTCGGACTCGCGGTTGTAGGTCACATACAGGACGCGCCTCGATTCATGAGTCAGGTTTGGCTGCGATGAATGGGGGACGTAGCTGTCGAAGAACACGACGTCGCCTGGCCGGGTGGGCACCGGCCGCAGATCGAAACCAGCCATCTCCTGCGCGGTGAGCGGCGCCCATTCGCGGCCGATAATCGCGGATTGCCGGGGGCAGTTCGCAATTTCCAAGCAGCCGTTCTCGAGCGTCGCCGGATCAATCGAGACCAAAGCAGTGACAAACAGCGGCGCGTAGCGAGACCATCCTGCCTGTTGATCCTGGTGCGGCTCGAAACCTCCGCCGCCGGACATCTTGAAGTTGATCTTGTCTTTAAAAAGAGCCGCCGCGCCGCCGAGCACCTGTTCGACCGCACCCTGCAGTCGACCGCCGCGAATGAACTTGTCGAACCCGACGTGATGCGGGCAGAAATTCTCGATGCGCTGGACCACGCGATTGCGCGCGGCAAGAAGGCTCGGCTCGCGATAAACCATCTGTTTACTCGTGATCTCGGGCAATCGGCACACCTCCTCCGTGAAGCGCACCAGTTGGGCAGTCTCCGCGGCCGAGAAAAAACCGGGCACGACCGTCCAACCGTGAGTCGCATAGCACTCAAGGGCTCCGGGACCGAGCTCCCCGTGATTTTTCGTCTTGATTCCCCATTCCCAATGCAGTGACGATGCGCCGCGTTTTCGGTTGTTTGCGCCCTCAAAAGGATACTAGGGGAATGCCGGAGATGGCAAACACCGATGTTGAGA